>FTKM01072074.1_pt1 | contig 212408 bp, 190 predicted proteins | sample 1658051 | NCBI WGS metagenome assembly FTKM01 (sample SAMEA3914794, study PRJEB12502) | metagenome | biome: forest; material: soil | place: Canada | collected 2011-07-05 | depth 0.1 m | reverse complement strand
CGCCCAACTGAAGGACGCCTGACGCCGCACCCCTTATCCCCATCCCCGAGGCTTACGTCAGCCTCGACGGATCCAGGTCGACGAACCGGTTGCGTCCAGGGCTTATCCCGCCGCTACGAAGAAGGGTCTCGTCTTCCTGAGCCTGTCCCGCCGAACGCGGAATGTGGGTGCGGGCGCAAACAGCGCCGACCGAATGTGAGGTTGATGCGGACGGCCAAAGCCCAAGCGTCTCAATAAGGCTCAAACCATGGATCCCAACAAGACAGGGAACTCAATCGTGACACACTGACAAACCCACTTGACCGGAAAATCCCCATGTGAGGACGCAAGGACGTTGCAACAGCGTGCGTGCTTCGACGCGCCGCTTCGCGTCGGCTCAGCATGACGTAGAGGAGTGGTGAGAGTGAGTAGTGGACCGCCCTAAACCGGAGCCCTCTGTCCCACCATCAGCAGCGGATCCAGATTCCGCCCGCGCCATTTCATGCGCCAGCACAGGTGCGGGCCGGTGGCGCGGCCTTCCATGCCGACCGCGCCGATCATGTCGCCGCGCTTGATCCACTGGCCTTTGACGGCGTCGACGCGGGACAGATGCAGATAGCAGCTGATCAGGCCCTGGCCGTGGTCGATCATCACCAGGGCGCCGTCGAAGTGCAGGTTCGACTCGGCGAAGGAGACCAGACCCGCCGCCGGCGCCCGCACGGGCGTGCCGATGGGCGCGGCGAGGTCGGAGCCATAGTGGGGCCGGTTGGGGACGCCGTTCAGGATCCTCTGGCCGCCGAACCGCGCCGACAGCCGCGCGCCCTGGACCGGCATGATGAAGCCGTCCCTGAACTCGTCCGCGTCGATGTTGCTGGCGAAGCCGGCCGCCTTGCGCTCGGCCTCGGCCTTGATCCGCGCCAGCAGCACGGGGTCGGTCGGCGAGACCTGATCATTGGGCAGGCCGTCGATACGCTGGATGTCGTACTCAGTCGGCGCGATGGCCAAGGTCTGCCGGGCTCCACCGACCTCCAGCCGGGCCGCAGCCGGGCTGTCGCGGTCAAAGCCGATGACGAAGATGCCGTTTTTGGAGGCCTGGCCCACGGGGACGCCATCCACCGCCAGCGCGGCCCTGGGCGCCGCGCGGCCAAAGGCGAAGCCGCTCTGTTGGAGTTTGCCGCTCAGCGCAAGGTCGGGCGCGTCGGCGCGGGCCGAGCCGGCGACCAGGGCCGCCGCGCCACTGAGGATCACGCTGCGTCGATCAAGCCTTGCCATTCAACTCTTGCCAGCGCTGCAGCGCCTGCTCGGGTCCGGCATAGGCCTCCTGGGCTTCGGGGCTCCAGTAGCGCAGGGCTTCCAGCGGAATCTTGGCGCCGGTCACGGCGCACAGCACATATTTGCCGGCCTTGAGCACGACATACTCGCCGTCGCCGTAGTGAAGCTGGGCCAGCTCGGCCTTGAGGAAGGGATCGTGGGCGTTCATGGGAAGGAAGATACGCGTTCACGCGGCCGCGTCCAAGAGGCGGGGCGTCGTGGGTCGTTCGAGTAATTCGGTGACAGTGCACTTAATTGGCTAAAGGCAGACCAATCGGCAGTTCGCTTCATCGGCCAATTAAGTGCACTGTCACCGAATTGCGGCGGCACAAACCTAGAACAGATCGCCCTGAGAAACCGGCGGCGCGGCCTTCTTCGCCGGGGTGCGTTTGGCCACCCCGCCTTCCCCGTCGATCACCGCCGCCCGTTCGCCGTCGCTGAACTCCAGCCGCACCGACTCGCCGGCCTCCAGCGCTGGGCCGGAGCGGGCCAGCGAGCCATCCGCGCGGTGGACGAAGGCGTAGCCGCGCTTCAGCGGACCCTTGGGATCAAAGGACAGCCGCAGCTTGTCGAGCGCGATCAGGCCCTCGGCGGCCCGCGCGATGCGCCGATCGATGACGGGCCGGAGCCGGGCGCCCAGGTCGGCGGTGCGTTCCGCCTTCACCCGCATGGGCCGCTCCAGCAGGCTCGGCGACAGCCGCGCGCCGATGCGGGTCAGGTCGCGTTCGTGGGCGGAGGCGTTCTTCTCCAGCGCCGCGTTCAGCCGGCCGGCGACCAGGTCGAACCTCTGCTGGGCCAGGGCCAGCAGGTCGGCCGGACGCGGCAGGCCCCGCGCGGCGGCCGCCAGCTGGTTGCGCCGATCCTCCCGCGTCCGCTGCACCGCCCGCACCAGCCGCGCCTGCCGGTCGGCGACAATAGCCTTGAGCTCGGCCAGCACCGGGGTCGCCAGTTCGGCGGCGGCGGTGGGCGTTGGGGCGCGGCGGTCGGAGACGAAGTCGATCAATGTGGTGTCGGTCTCGTGCCCCACCGCCGAGATCAAAGGGATGTCGCTGGCCGCCGCCGCCCGGGCCAACTGCTCGTCATTGAAGGCCCAGAGGTCCTCCACCGAGCCGCCGCCCCGCGCCACGATCAGCACATCCGGCCGCGCGACCGGGCCGCCGGGCTGCAGGGCGTTGAAGCCGGCGATGGCCGCGCGCACCTGGGCCGCCGCCGCGTCGCCCTGCACCACCACGGGCCAGACGATGACATGACAGGGCCAGCGGTCGGCGATGCGATGCAGGATGTCGCGGATCACCGCGCCGGTGGGGCTGGTGATGACGCCGATCACCGCCGGGCTGGCCGGGAGCGGCCGTTTGCGCGCCGCGTCGAACAGGCCCTCGACCGCCAGCCGGGCCTTAAGCCGCTCTAGCTGGGCGAGCAGGGCGCCCACGCCGGCCGGCTCCATGGAGTCGATGACGATCTGGTATTTGGACGAGGCCGGATAGGTGGTGATCCGCCCGGTGACGATCACCTCAAGCCCCTGTTCGGGCTGACAGGCCAGGCCGCGCACCTGGCCCTTCCACACCACCCCGTCTATGGCCGCCTTGTCGTCCTTGATGGTCAGATAGACGTGGCCCGAGGCGTGGCGGGTGACCTTGGACAGCTCGCCGCGCAGCCGCACGTGGCCATAGGCGTCCTCGATAGTGCGCTTGAGCGCGAAGGCCAGTTCCGAGACGGAATAGGCGGCGGCGTTGCTGGTCGCCGTCGGGCCGGCTTCATCGGGGGCTGAGTCGAGATCGGTCACGGGGGCAGCTTAGCGCCGCCGCGCCCGTCTTGGCAGTCTGTTGATCCACGCGCAGGGTCCGCCCGTAGTCATTGGAGTCCCCGCCGCCGGATGAACCCCATGCGCCTGATCGCCGCCGCCCTCATCACCGCCCTGTCGGCGACCTCGGCCCTGGCCGCCGACGACGCAGTCACCGGCGCCTGGAAGCTGCACGGCAAGGTCAGCGCCTTCTCCTTCGACCTGCGATGCGACTTCAAACGCGATGGCCAGGCGATCGGCGGGACCTGTTACGACGCCGGCACGAACAAGCCGCATCCGCTGACCCGCGGCGCGGTCGTTGGCGACAGGATCAGTTGGAGTTACCAGTCCAACTATCTGTTCAACAAATTCGACGCTGCGTATTCAGGTCTACTGTCCGGCACTTCGATCAAGGGCGAAGTCACCGCGCCGGGCTATCGCGGAAGTTTCACCGCGGAAAAGCAACCCTAGGTTTGCGGGCGTGGCTGCCTACTCATTCCGGGTGACTTAACCGCGAATTCACACCCCTTTGTTAGCTAGTCCTGATGAAACGGCTAGCGACTATACTGTGCGTCCTGCTTGGCGCTGGACTGTTCGCCGCGCGCGCATCGGCCGCCGATCTGGTCGTCCAGGTCAGGACCACCGCAGGCGCTCCCGTGGCCGACGCGGTGGTCACTGTCTACCCCGCGTCCGGCGTCTCCGGCCCGATCCGTTTCGACTGGCCGATGACCATGTCGCAGCAGAATATCGCCTTTCATCCCTTCGTGCTCATCGCCCCGGTCGGCGCGACCGTGTCGTTTCCCAACTTCGACAACGTCCGCCACCACGTCTATTCGTTTTCACCCACCCACCAGTTCGAGCTGAAGCTCTACGGCAAGGACCAGACCCGCAGCGTCACGTTCGACAAGGCCGGCGTCGTGGCCCTGGGCTGCAACATCCACGACAAGATGGCCGCCTTCATCAAGGTGGTGGACACGCCCTATGCGGCGAAGACCGACGCCAACGGCCAGCTGGTGATCCACAACCTGCCGCCCGGCCCCGCCACCCTGCGCCTGTGGCGCCCCTATATGAAGGCGCCCGGCAACGAGATCACCAAGTCCATCGCCATGCCGGCCGCCGGCCAGGCGGCTGAAGCCTTCGCCGTCGAGATTCACCCGCCCGCGGCAATGCAGGGCATGTGACCATGTTCCAGTTCCGCCGCCTCCGCACCAAACTGACCGTTCTCTACGCGGCCCTGTTCGCCGCGGTGCTGATCGTCATCACCGGGGTGGTCTATTCGGCCGTGGCCAGCAACGCTGAGCATGTGGTGCGGGGCGAACTGGCGGCCAGCGGGACGGTGTTCGACCGCATCTGGGCCCTGCGCACCACCCAGCTTGAGAACGGCGCGGGGCTCCTGTCCCGCGACTTCGGCTTCCGCTCGGCGGTCAACACCCACGACGCGCCGACCATCCAGTCGGCCCTGGACAACCTCAAAGTCCGCCTGGGCGCCGACACCGCCTTCCTGATCGGGACAGACGGCGCCGTCACCACCGTCGGCGATCCGGGCCCGATCCACCGGCTTGCTCCGGCCGCGCTTACGGGCCTGCAGTCCGAGGACGCCAGCTCCGGCGTCATGATCCTGGACGGCGCGCCCTATCAGGCGGTCTCCGTGCCCATCCTGGCCCCCATGCCGATGGGGTGGGTGGTGTTCGCCAGCCGGCTCGACCGGCCGCAGATGAAGGGGCTGGAGCGGCTGTCCGCCATCCCCCTCGACGCCTCCATCCTCTATCAGGCCAGCGGCGACGGCTGGCGCGATGCGACGGCGGCCAAGAACGCCCCCGACCGCGGCAAGATCAGCAGCTTTGTCGATCAGGCGCTGAAGTCCGGCGCCGAACACCCGATGTCGCTGGACGATGCGTCCGGCCGCAGCATCGGCCTGGTCAAGCCGCTGCAGGCGCTGGACCAGGACGTGCCGGCGGTGCTGATGCTGCGCTATCCCCTGGCCCGGGCCATGGCCCCCTACCAACTGCTGCTTGGCCTGATGATCGTCATCAGCGTCAGCGGCATCGCCCTTTTGATTTTCGGCAGCTGGATGCTCGCCAACGGCGTGACCCGCCCGCTGTCCTCCCTGGAGGACGCCGCGCGGCGGCTGAAGGACGGCGAGACCGTCAACGTCAGCATCGAGACCAACGACGAGATCGCCAGGCTGGCCGACCAGTTCAACCATATGGCCGCCGAGATCCACGAGCGCGAACGCAAGATCACCCACCTGGCGCTGCACGACGCCGACACCGACCTGCCCAACCGCCAGGCGCTGGAGCGCGAGATCGGCGCCCTGGTCAGCCAGTTCGGCGAGGACCGGGTCTTCGTCGCCACCCTGGGCGTCGATCGGTTCAGCCATGTGCGCGGCGCCATCGGCCATGCCCTGTTCGGAACCCTGATGGGCGAGCTGGGCGGCCGCATCCAGCGGATCGCCCCGGACGTCCGCGCCGCCCGCCTGAGCTCCGCCACCCTCGGCATCGCCTTCGAGGCGGGCGACACCGCCTCGGCCATGGCCAAGGTCGAGACCATCGCCAAGATGCTGGAGGCGCCGCTGCGCCTCGGCGAAACCACCGTCGATGTCAGCATGACCGCGGGCCTGGCCGGCCTCGCCGATCAGACTGGCGGCGTCGCCTCGGCCATCGACCGGGCCACCATCGCCCTGGATCAGGCCCGCGACAGCCGCCGCCGCAGCGCGGTGTTCGACGCGGTGCTCTATGGCGATCCGGCGGCCAACCTCTCGCTGATGAGCGAGATGCGCCACTCCATCGAACGCGGCCACATGCTGCTGCACCACCAGCCCAAGTTCGACCTGCGCAAGCGCGCCGTGGTCGGCTCCGAGGCCCTGGTGCGCTGGACCCATCCGACCCGGGGCTTCCTCGGCCCCGACCTCTTCATCGGCATGGCCGAAGAGACCGGCCACATCCGCGCCCTGACCGAATGGGTGCTGTCGCAGGCGATCACCGACCAGCGGGCCATGGCCGGTCTGGGCGCGCCGCAGATGGTCTCGGTCAACATCTCCGGCCGCCTGCTCAGCGACCCCGAGTTCGCCGAGGTCGCCCTGGCTCTGGTCGAGGGCGCCGACGGCGAGATCTGTTTCGAGATCACCGAGACCGCCGTCATCGAGAATCCCGAGCTGGCCCTGGCGATCATCGACCGTTTCGCCAACGCCGGGATCAAGGTTTCCATCGACGACTACGGCACCGGCCTGTCCTCCCTGGCCTATCTGAAACAGATCCACGCCAATGAGCTGAAGATCGACAAGTCCTTCGTCTTCGCCCTCAACGAGAGCAAGCGCGACGCCCTGCTGGTCCGCTCGACCATTGATCTGGCCCACAGCCTGGGCCTGCAGGTCACGGCGGAGGGGGTGGAGACCGAAACCGCGCTGGCCCTGCTCAGCGGCATGGGCTGCGACCTGGCGCAGGGCTATCTGATCGCCAGGCCGATGCCGATCGGCCAGTTCCTTGAGTTCCTGCGGCGCGAGGAAGAGGACGGTGAGGCTGCGAGGTTGCGGGGGTAGAGCCTGGTCGCGCCCTTGCACGAAGGCGCCTGTGCTGAATCATCGACCTCGCAAATACTCCGTTCCCCAGGCCTTGTGCCTGGGGCCCATTGAGCGCGAACGCTCGCAGGTTTTCCCTGATCCATCCGCCCGTGCACCATTCCAGCCGTTTGCGCCCAATGGATCCCCGGCACGAGGCCGGGGATACGGGGTTGGTTGGGTGGGCATGGTTTTGGCGACCACGTTGAGCGGTGTTTTAATGGCCTCTGCTTGACCTTCCCCGCCGCGCCCTTCAAAGCCCCGCGCATGAACATCCTGCTCGTCGGCGCCGGCGGCCGTGAACACGCCCTGGCCTGGAAGATCGCCCAGTCGCCCCTGCTGACCCGCCTCGTCTGCGCGCCGGGCAATCCGGGCATGGCCAGCCTGGCGGAGACCCGCAACATTGCCGCCACCGACGTGGCCGGTCAGGTCGCGCTGGCGCAGGAGATCGGCGCCGATCTGGTGGTCATCGGCCCGGAGAGCGCGGTCGAGGTCGGGCTGGCCGACGAGTTGGCCAGGCTTGGCATTCCCTGCTTCGGCCCCAGCGCCCAGGCCGGGCGGCTGGAGACCTCCAAGGCCTTCACCAAGGCCTTTTGCGATCGCCACGGCCTGCCCACGGCGGCCTATGGGGTGTTCGAGGCGGCGGAGCCCGCCAAGGCCTTTCTGGACCGCTTCAACAAGCCTTATGTAATCAAGGCCGATGGCCTGGCGGCCGGCAAGGGCGTCACCATCGCCCAGACCCGCGTGGAGGCGGAAGCCGCCATCGACGACATGCTCGGCGGCGGTTTCGGCGCGGCCGGCGCGCGGGTGGTGATCGAGGAGTTTCTGGAGGGCGAGATCGCTTCGTTGTTCGCGCTCTGCGATGGCAAGGACAGCCTGATCTTCGGCGGCGCTCAGGACCACAAGCGGGCCTTCGACGGCGACGTCGGCCCCAATACCGGCGGCATGGGCACCTATGCGCCGGCGCCGGTGCTGAGCGAGGCCGTGGTCGAGGCCGCCCGCACCCGGCTGATCGAGCCCGCCTTCGCCGGCATCGCCTCGGAAGGCGCGCCTTACAAGGGCGTGATCTTCTGCGAGATGATGGTCACCAAGGACGGCCCCAAGCTGGTTGAGTTCAACGTCCGCTTCGGCGACCCCGAGTGCCAGGTGCTGATGCTGCGCCTGGAGAGCGATCTGATCCCTTATCTGCTGGCCTGCGCCCAGGGACGGCTGGCTGAGCTGTCCGCGCCGGCCTGGCGCGATGAGGCGGCGATCTGCGTGGTGCTGGCGACCAACGGTTATCCCAGCAGAGCGACCGCCGCCGGTTCGGTGATCGCGGGGGCCGAAGCCGACCTGGGTGAGGGCGTGGTGGTCTTCCACGCCGGAACCAGCCGCCGCGACGACGGCGCCCTGGTCGCCGGCTCCGGGCGCGCGCTGAACGTCTGCGCCCGCGCGACGACCCTGCAAGCCGCTCGCGACCTGGCCTACGGCGCGGTGGCCAAGATCGACTGGCCCGGCGGCTTCCACCGCACCGACATCGGCTGGCGCGCTTTGGATCGCGGCTGAGGTCAGTAGGGATTCACCACCAAGCACACCAAGAACACCAAGGGCGCGCAGCGCCGACGCCCGGCTGATCATTCCTAAGCCTAGGTGCATGATCCTGAACTTGGTGCTCCTGGTGTACTTGGTGGTGAATGACCGCCTTCGACGCGAAGGCAGAGACCCCCGCATCCCGGCTTTGCAACGCCGCGTACCACTCGCTAGACTGGGTTCAAACGATCGTAAGAGGGAACGCTCATGGCCGAGGAAGTCGTCACCGAACAGGCGCGCGAAGCCCAGAACTCGGGCACCAAGGCCGTGGCCGAGAGCCACCGGTTCGACGAGTCCCGCCTGCTGGACTGGATGAAGTCCAACGTCGAGGGCTTCTCCGGCCCGTTGGAAGTGCGCCAGTTCAAGGGCGGCCAGTCCAACCCGACCTACCAGCTGATCACGCCCTCCAAGAAATATGTCATGCGGCGCAAGCCGCCGGGCAAGCTCTTGCCCTCGGCCCACGCGGTGGACCGCGAATACCGGGTGATCAGTGCGCTCGGCCCCACCGGCTTTCCGGTCCCGCGCACCTATGGCCTGTGTACCGACGACACGGTGATCGGCACCATCTTCTACGTCATGGACATGGTGGAGGGCCGCATCCTGTGGGACCAGTCCCTGCCCGGCTATGAGCCCAAGGAGCGGCACGACATCCACATGGCGGCGGTCAAGACCATGGCCGACCTGCACAACACCGATTACAGGGCCATCGGCCTGGAGGACTTCGGCCGCGCCGGCAACTACATGTCGCGCCAGATCGACCGCTGGACCAAGCAGTACAAGGCCTCCGAAACCCAGCACCTGGACACCATCGAGCGGCTGATCAAATGGCTGCCGGAAACCGTGCCGGCCGACGACCAGTCCTCCATCGTCCATGCGGACTACCGGCTCGACAACATGGTCATCCACCCCACCGAGGCGCGGGTGATCGCCGTGCTGGACTGGGAGCTATCGACCATCGGCAACCCCCTGGCCGACTTCACCAACCTGCTCATGCAGTGGGTCAACGGCGGCATCTCCGCCATCCCCGACTATGAGAAGACCGGCATCCCCTCCATGGACGAAGTGGTGGCCGAATATTGCAAGCTCACCGGCCGCGACGGCCTGCCCGACCTGAACTGGTACTTCAGCTACAACATCTTCCGCCTGGCCGGCATCTGCCAAGGCATCGTCGGCCGCGCCCGCGACGGCACGGCGAACAGCCCGCAGGCCGCGGCGATGGAGGCGCGCGTGCCGCTGCTGGGCGAGGCCGCGTGGAAATTCGCGGTGAAGGCGGGGGCGGCGTAGGAAGCGTCACTTTTGAACCCTCGCCCCGTTCTTAGGCGGAGGGGGTTCTAGCGCGCGCTCGCCAGCAACGCATCCAACGCCGCCTCGTCTTCGAACCTGGCCCTGACCGGCCAGGCCGCCACTCGCGCCCGCCAGCCCATCGGCAGCTTGACCCAGTCCTTCTCGGTCGTGACCAGGCCGGCCCCCAGCTTGCGCGCCCGCGCGGCCAGGGCGCGGAGGTCGTCCTCGGACAGCGCCGCGTGGTCGGCCAGGGGGGCGAAGTCGACCAGGTCGCAGCCGGCCGCTTCCAGCGCCCTTTCCACCTTCCAAGGCTTGCCGACGCCGGCGAAGCCGACCTGGGGGCCGGCGGGCGGCGGGGTGGCGGGCTCCAGCCGGGCGATCAGGACCGGGACGGCGCCGAACAAGGCGATGAGTTCCGGATCGACCTCGGGCAGGTCGGCCGGCGCCAGGATCACCACCGCGTCGGCGCGGGCCAAACCGGCGGCCAGCGGCTCGCGCATCGGGCCCGCGGGAAAGACCGAGCCGTCGCCGAAGGGCCATTCGTCGTTGCGGGTCTCGCCATCGACCACGACGATGGACAGGGTCTTCTTCAATGACGGGTTCTGAAAACCGTCGTCCATCACCACCACCTGGGCGCCAGCGGAGGCGGCCACGCGGGCGCCGGCGGGACGATCTCGGGAGACCCAGATCGGATAATCCCGCGCCAGCATCAGCGGCTCGTCACCGACATCGGCGGCGGTGTGGCGATCCGGCTCGACCCGGATGGGTCCCTTGAGCCGGCCGCCATGGCCGCGCGAGAGGCCGTGAGCGTTGACGCCCTGGGCGGTGAGCCGGGCCAATAGCTCGCGCACGATGGGGGTCTTGCCGACCCCGCCCATGGTCAGGTTGCCGACGCAGATCACCGGAACGCCGGCGTCGGCGGGTTTGGTCTTGGCGATCCGCGAGGCCGTGACGCGCGCCCACACCCAGGACACCGGCGCGGCTAGCGCCCGCGTCGCCAATAGCCGGCGCGGCTCGCGCATATACCACCAGCGGGGTGTGGTGAGCTTCATGAGCGCTTCATGGCAGAAGCTCCACCACGCGGTCGAGCACGGCGCGGGCGGCCAGGTCCTGGGCTTCCACCAGGGCGCGGGCTCCTGCGGCCATGGCGGCCAGGCCCTCGCGACCGGTCAACACGCGCATGAGGCCTGCTTCGACATCTTTGGCGTTTGCCATCCAGTCCACCGCGTCTTCCCCGTCCAGGGCTTCGTAGGCGGAGTCCCAGTTGGCGACGTGGGTTCCCGAGCCGAATGGAACGCCCAGTCTTGCCGGCTCCAGCGGGTTATGGCCGCCGATGCCGCGCGTGAAGCTTCCGCCCATGACCGCGAGGTCGGCGAGGCGGAACCACAGCCCCATCTCCCCCAGGCGGTCGGCGACGAAGACCTGGGCCTCTGGCGCCAGGCTGTCGCCGGCTCCCTGGCGGCCGGTCCGCAGGCCCATGGCGGCGATCTCCGCCGCGACGGCCTCGCCACGGTCCGGGTGACGGGGCGCGACGATCAGCAGCGGGTTGGTGAAGTTGTTGGCGATCGCGGCGAAACCGGCGGCGATGATCTTCTCCTCGCCTGGATGGGTGCTGGCCGCCAGGATCACTGGCCGCTCGCCGATCTCGCTTCGCCGGGCGGACAGCATGGCCGCATCGACCGGCAGCGGCGGATGGCCGAACTTCAGGTCCCCTACGCCGGCGGTCTCGACCCCGAGCGCCTTCAGCAAATGAGCCGCGGCCTCACTCTGGGCCAGGATCAGTCCGAAGACTCCGTAGAGGCGCTGGATGGCGCCCCGCGCGCGCTTCCAGCGCCGGAAGCTGGGCATCGACAACTTGGCCGACAGCAGCGCCATGCGCACGCCGCGCGCCTGGGCCGCCAGCAGCAGGTTGGGCCAGAGTTCGCCCTCCACGAAGATACCGAGGTCGGGACGCCAATGATCGATGAAGGCCGCTGTCGCCTTGGGTCCATCGACCGGGGCGTACTGGTGGATCGCCCCCGGCGGCAGGCGGGCGGCCATCATCTCGGCCGACGTCTTCGTGCCAGAGGTGACCAGGATGTTCAGCCCCGGCCGGGCCGCGCGCATCGCCTCGATCAGCGACAGCAGCGACAAGGTCTCGCCGACGCTGGCGCCATGCAGCCACACCAGCGGCCCGTGGGGACGCGCCACGCTCGTGCGGCCGAACCGTTCGCCGAGCCGTTCGGGATCTTCCTTGCCACGGGCGACACGACGATTGAGCAGCACCGGCGCCAGGGGCTCGATCAAGCGTGTCGCCTGGCCATAGAGCGCCAGGGACAGAGGCAGGTTTTGAGGCCGGCTCAACCGCCCTTCCCGGCCACAATCGCCTCGGCGCGGCTCTGGGCAGCGTTGAGGCGGTTCTGCCAATCGAGGCGAACGGCCTCGCTTTGCGCCTCGTCGGCGTCCGGGGCGATATGCAGCGGCCCGTCGAACACCACGCATCCGCGCGTGAACGGCCTGGGGATCTGGGTCCGGTCCCAACTCTTCATCGTGATCGGTCGGCTCGCTGCCAAGCCGAACAGGAAGACCGGCGCGCCGGTCATCTTGGCCAGGGTCACCACCCCGTCCTGCATCACCTGGTTGGGGCCACGCGGCCCATCCGGCGTCAGGGCGACGCAGCCGCCCTCTTCAAGGAAGGCCATCGATTGGCGGAAGGCCGTGGCGCCGCCCTTGGCCTTGGTCCTGTCCCTGGCCTTGAAGGCCGAGCCGCGGATGGCGGGGATACGCATTCGATCCATCGCCTGGGCAATGAATTCACCGTCGCGCGAGAGGGAAATCATGGCCCGGATCGGCTTCTGCTTCAGCACCCGACGCGCAATCACCGACAGGGCGATGCGCCCGTGCCAGAAGGCGCCGATGACGCCACCCGGACCAGCGATCGCCGCATCGGCGCCCTCGGTATCGACCAACTCCCAGCCCATGGTGGCGTGGACAAACTCGATATAGCCGGCCACCAGCGCGCCCAGCATCCACTGCACGGCCGCGGACCGAAGCAGGCGCTTCACTCGGCCGCCTCTGTCGTCGGCTCCAGATCCTGGGCCTGCGCCAGGCGGGCATAGAGACCCCGCGCCCGCATGAGCGTCGCGTGCGTCCCCTGCTCCACCACCTGGCCTCGCTCGATCACATAGATGCGGTCGGCGTTCTTCACCGTCGATAGGCGGTGGGCGATCACCACGGTGGCCCGGCCCTCCATCAGGTGTTCCAGCGCCGCCTGCACTTGGGCTTCGCTTTCGGTGTCGAGGGCGCTGGTGGCCTCATCGAGCAGCAGGATGGGCGCATTCTTCAGGAAGGCCCGGGCGATGGCGATGCGCTGGCGCTGGCCGCCGGACAGGCGCGAGCCGGCCTCGCCGACCTGGGTGTCGTAGCCATTGGGCAGGTCGAGGATGAAGTCATGCGCTGCCGCCTCCCGCGCCGCCGCCTCGATCTCGTCCTGGGTCGCGCCCGGCCGGGGATAGGCGATGTTGGCGCGGATGGTGTCGTCGAACAGGAAGGTCTCCTGGGTCACGAGACCGATCTGGTCGCGCAGGGAGGCCAGGGTCAGGGTGCGGGTGTCCTCGCCATCGATGGTCACCGCGCCGCCGCCGACATCGTAGAAGCGGGGGATCAGATTGAGGATGGTGCTCTTGCCGCCACCGGAGGGACCGACGAGGGCGATGGTCTCGCCGCGGGAGACCTCGATGCTCACCCCGCGCAGGGCGCCCTCGCCTTCGACGCCATAGCTGAAGGTGACGTCGTCGAGCGCCAGACGCGAAGCCCGTTGATCCATGACCATGGCCTTCGGCGCCTCGGCCACCAGCCGTTCCGCATCCATCTGCACGAACATCCGCTGAGCAGCGGTGAAGCCTTCCACAAACGTAGGCTGCAAAACCCCAAGTTGGCGCAAGGACTGCGAGGCAATGCCAAGCGATAGGGCAAAAGAGGTAAAGACGCCGGCCGTGATATGGCTATCGAGAACATGTTGCCAGGCGGCGTAAGCAACCGCTCCGGCGAGTGCGAAAGCCCCTATCACTTCGAGGGTCGGCGCAAGGGACGCGCCTATGTTGGCGCCCTTGATAATGTGGGTCTGGCGCCGTTCGATAGCTGCCGCGACCCGGCCAACTTCATAGACTTCGCGGTTGTCGATCTTGACGATCTTGATCCCGTCGAAGCCCTCCATAACCGCTGTGGAGAAGCCCGCGGTTTCGTTCATCGCCTTGGTCGCCGCCTTCTTCACCCAACGAGAAAATCGTCCGATCAGAAGCGACGCCAGCGGGCCGACCAGCAGGATGCCGAGGGTCAGGCTCCAGTCACTGTACAACATCCATCCGAGCACGCCGACGAGGATCAGGGTTTCGCGGACGTAATTGATCATCGACGAGGTCGCAGCGGTCCGCACGAGGGCTGCGTCGTAGAGCATAGCGGACACGATCGTACCCGTATGGCTGCTCCTGAGGCGCGCGAGATCGGACCGGATCAGGGAGTCGAAAAGATCGACCTGCATTCGACCGACCACCTTGTGACCGACTGTATTGGTGGTCCAGACTTGCGCGATGGCTCCAATGGCGCGCCCCATCGTCAACCCTGCGATCGCTAGCGGGATGTAGATCCGCGCGTACGGCGGCGGATGCGAGCCGAACAGCTGATCGATCGCTGGCTTCAACAATGCAGCCGATGCGCTGGTGGTCGCCGCGACGAGGACAGCCGCGAGGACGGCGAACGTCATATGCCAGCGAAAGGGCGCGAGATATGTGCGCCAGACCCTGAAGGCGATACTGCGCAGTCCTTGCTCCGCCGGTAGGGGTTTTGTGTCGGCGTCGGTCAATTCGTCGCGGCCTTCGTCACGTCAATCGCGTCCTTGGACGCCGGTTGTTCTTCAATTCGCACAACATGGCGATTATGAGGGGCTGGCTATACCGTTTCCTTATCGGACGCAGCCATCTTTGACCGCCCCATTCGATCTTACCACGCCAAACGGCCGCACACGGACCGTGTTGGATTACCTCTGGAACGACCATGCCTATCTGCGGCTCGGATTCCAGAACGCCCACTGGATCAGCCCGGAGCTGGTCCGGGCCAACCAGCCCTGGCCGTTCCAGCTCAAGCGCTGGAAAGATATGGGCATCAAGACGATCATCAACCTGCGCGGCGGGTTCGATGGCAGTTTCTATGCCCTGGAGCGGGACGCCTGCGAGCGGCTGGGCTTGGCCATGGTCGATTTCACCGTCACCTCCCGCGAGGTCCCGTCGCGGGCGCGGGTGCTGGGCGCCAAGGAGATGTTCGAGACCATCGCCTATCCGGCCATGATGCACTGCAAGTCCGGCGCGGACCGGGCCGGCATCATGAGCGTGCTCTACTGCCACTTCCGCCTCGGCCAACCGATCCGCCAGGCCGTCGAGCAGCTCTCCCTCAAATATCTCCATATGAAGGCCGGCAAGACCGGCGTGCTGGACTATGTGTTCGAACGCTACCTGACCGAAGCCGAGCCCAAGGGGATCAGCTTCATCGACTGGGTGGAGAGCGACGCCTACGACCCCGCCGGCATCAAGGCCGACTTCCGCGCCCAGTGGTGGGGTACGCTGATGACCGAGCGGCTGCTGAAGCGGGAGTAGGCTGCTGAAAGGCCGGTGGCGCGCCCTCTCCTTCGACAAGCTCAGGATGAGGGCGAATTATAAGCCGGTGCTTTTTTAGAACCGACCTCGCAATAGAATTCCTCACCCTGAGCTTGTCGAAGGGCGAAGCGCGTAGCGTGAGGATTTCGGGCCCTCAAAAACATGCTTACCGATTGTTTGCACTTTCGCGGCCTAATCGGGGCGAATGACCGATTCTGCAAACATCGCCGCCGCACCGACCGCCTCGCGCAGGCCGCGCGTGCTCGTGGTCGAGGACCATCCGGTCAACCGCCAGACGCTCAGGCTGATGCTGGGCGACCGGGTCGATCTGCATGAGGCGGTGAATGGCCTGGACGGAGTCCACGCCGCCGACGCCTGGGACTTCGACCTCGTCTTGATGGATGTCGACATGCCGGTGATGGACGGCCTGGCCGCCTCCCGCGAGATCCACGCCCACGAGCTCGACGCCCACCGCCCGGCGGCCCACATCATCCTGATGACCTCGTCCACCGCCACCAGCCCCGAGCACGATGTGATCGCCAGCGGGGCTTCGGGCTATCTGGCCAGGCCGATCACCGAGAGCGGCTTGATGGCCGCAATCGCGACGGCCGTGGGTTCGGCGGCGGACGATTCGCTGACCCTGATCAGCGACGCGGCGTAGAGTTCCAAATTTTCCCCTTCCCTCGCCCTTGTGGCGAGGGTCCATTGGACTCGAACGGTGGGCAGTTCGATGCGGCGGCGACGTCTGCGCCTCTAGCGGTTTCGGCCAGCGCACAATGGACCCCCGCCACAAGGGCGGGGGAAGGATTAAGTTGGGTGGGCAAAAGGGCCAGCCCGCTAAACCGTCACCTTCGCCTCGGCCGCCCAATAGTCGAGAGCGTCGCGCAAACCCGTATCCAGATCGAATTTCGGCTTGAAGCCCACCTCGTTGGACAGCCGCCTCGTATCGGCGACGATCCGCACCGGCTCGTCGGCCCGGTCAGGCAGGGCGCCCAGCTTGATCAGGTCCGGCCGTCCAGCCAATTGGCCCAACATCGAGGCGACCTCCGCCACCCGCGCGCCGTGGCCGGCGCCGACATTGATCGTGTCCGTGGCCCCCGAGAGGGTGATCGCCGCCAGCGCCGCGCCGCAGTCGCGCACGTCCATGAAGTCGCGCACCGCCAACCCCTGCGAACAGCGCGCCGCTTCGCCCCGCACCAGGGCGCGGGCCACGCTGGCCACCAGGCGGCGGGGATCCTCATCCGGCCCGTAGAGGAAGAACAGCCGCGCCCACGCGAAGCCAAGCCCCTGAGAGGCGAACAGGGCGTCCAGCACCGCTCGGGCGCTCGACTTGGCGATGTCGTAGAGGGTGTGGCCGGTGAGCGGCGTCGTGCGCTCGTCGCAGTCGCCGGTGGAGGGCCAGTCGTATTCGAAACAGGTGCCAACGCCGGTGAAGTGGCGGCAGCCATGCTCCATCGCCGAGCGGGCCAGGATCAGACTGGCGGCGACCCAGTCGGCGTTGGCAGGGTCGGTCCAGAAGACGCCATGATCGACGCACCAGGCCAGGTGCAGCACCGCATCGGGCTTGACCCGCCGGGCGATGCCGGCGGCGTTTTCAGGGTCGAGCAGGTCGAGGCTGTGCCATTCGCAATCGATTGGCAGCACATCGCGCGCGACCGCATGCACCTCCGCCCCCGCCTCGATCAGGGCGTTGACGGCGTGGCGGCCGACAAAGCCCGAGGCTCCGGTGACAAGAATGCGCATGCTCATGACTTTGGCCAGAGGCGGCGCGGCGCGTCAATAAAGGCCGCGCTCGCGCCTAGTGAGCGTGGTCCTCGTGCCCGTCTTCGTGCGGGTCGAGCAGCTTGTGGGCGTGGATGATGAAGTAGCGCATCAGGGCATTATCGACGGTGGCCTGAGCGCGGGTCTTCCAGGCGGCCCTGGCCTCGGCGTAGTTGGGGAAGGCGCCGACCCATTCGACCTTTTTCAGGTCGCGGAATTCCGTGCCGCCGATCTCTGTCAGCTCACCGCCGATGACCATGTGCAGAAGTTGTCTGTCGGGCATGACCGCTAGGCCCCTCATCTAATCGGGGAGGTCGATAGGCTGGGTGCGCGCCAAGATCAACCGGTGCATGGCGGGGCCGGCGCAGATCAGGCTGGGCCAGACCGGCTTGGGGCGATTGTAGACCAGCGAACGGCCGCGATGATCGGTGACCAGGCAGCCCGCCTCGACGGCGATCAGGTCGCCGGCGGCCGTGTCCCACTCGTTCTTGGGCGACAGGGCCAGCATGGAATCGACGTCGCCGCAGGCCACCGAGCAGAGGCGGTAGGCGATGGCGTTTCGGCTCTCAAATCGCATCTCGGGCCAGGGCGTGGGCCAGGCCGGATGTTTCATCATGCCCGCGTCGGCGAGCATCGCGGAGCCTTCCAGCACCGCCGTGTCGCTGGCGGCGATGGGCTGGCCGTTCATCCGCGCCCCGCCGCCGAGCGTGGCTTCGAACACCTCGTCCCGATCCGGCGCGGCGACCACGCCAGCGATGGGTCGGCCGGCCTCGACCACGGCGACGGAGACGCCCCACCAGGGCTTGTCGCGGACATAGGCCCGGGTGCCGTCGATGGGATCGACGATGAAGACGCGGCTGCAAGCGAGCCGGGCCGGGTCGTCGGCAGTCTCCTCCGACAGCCAGCCATAGTCGGGACGAGCGGCGGTCAGGGTCGATCTCAGGAAAGCGTCCACCGCCAGGTCGGCGTTGGTCACCGGCGTACCGTCCGCCTTCTTGTGCTGTTCGAGCCCCGCCGCGCGCAGGGTCACAGCCATCTCGCCGGCCCGGACAGCGGCTTCGCGGATCAGGGCCAGATCCGCGAGCGCGTCGGTCATTTGCCCGCTATGGCCAGGCCGTCGACCAGGATCGACGGAGAGTTGGCCGAGCCCCTGATATCCAGGTCCGAGCCGACCACCAGCCGGCTGAAGATGTCGATCAGGTTGCCGGCGACGGTGATCTCGCTGACCGGATAGGCGATCTGGCCGTTCTCGAACCAGTGGCCGGACACCCCCACCGACCAGTCGCCGGTATTGCCGTTGAGCGAGGGGCCGAACATGGAGGAGACCAGCAGCCCCTCCTTGGCGTCTGCCATCAGCCCATCCAGGTCGCGGTCGCCCGGCTTGACGGTCAGGTTGGAGGTCGAGACCCCCGGCGGACCCGCCAGGCCGCGCGACGCATGGCCGGTAGTCTTGAGGCCGAGCTGGCGGGCCGAGGCGCTGTTCATCAGCCAGGTGGTCAGGACGCCCTTGTCGATCAGGGCGCGGCGGACATTGGCCACGCCTTCGTCGTCGAAGGGCGCCGAGCCCAGCCGGCGCGGCAGGTGCGGGTCTTCCATCAACTCGAAACTGCCTGAAAACACCTGCTCGCCCAGCTTGTCCTTCAGGAAGGAGGTGCCCCGGGCGATGGCGGCGCCGGCGATGGCGCCGATCAGGGGGCTGATCAGGGCGGTGGCCAGGCGGTTTTCGAAAATGACGGCGGCGGTGGTTGAATCGATCTTGCGCGAGCCCAGCCGCTGCACCGCGCGGCGGCCGGCCTCAGCGCCGATGGAGGACGGGGTCGGCAGTTCCGCCTGCCAGCGCAGGCTGCGGCCGTCGCCGCCGGTCTCCATGCCGTTCTCGTCCTGGGCGACGGCGGAGGCGTAGAGCGAAAAGCCGGTGGCCTCGTGCAGGCCGGAGAAGCCGGTGCTGGTCACCAGCCGCCAGCGGGAGGCAGACCAGGAGGCGGAGCCGCCGTCGGAATTGGTCACGCCCTGCACTGCGCGGGCGGCGGCCTCGGCCTCGCGGGCCTGGTCCTCCATCGCGGTGGCGGCGGGCTCGGCGGGGTCGAACAGCTCCAGGTCCGGGAAGGGCCCGCTGGCCAGCTGATCGGTGTCGGCAAGGCCGGCATAGGGCTCGTCGGGCGCCAGCCGGGCCATGGCCACGGCCCGCTCGATCAGCCGCGCGCGGGCGTCGGCGGACAGGTCGGAGCCGGACACGCTCGCCTGCTTCTTGCCGACGAAGACCCGCAGGCCGAGGTCCCGCGCCTCCTCGCGCTCGACCTCCTCAAGCGCGCCGGCGCGTACCGTGATCGACAGCGACTGGCGCTCGGCGCCCACCGCCTCGGCGCCGTCAGCTCCGGCCTTCAGCGCGGCGGCGACGACGTCATGCAACAGGTTTTCATCCATGCCGCCTTATGGCCGATGCGGCGTGCGCGGAGCAATGCCTTCAGGCGATCAATTGCGGTCTGTGCCCCGCGTCAGCGACGATGAAGGCGGCTTTCCGCTTGCGTTCGACAAACCCGGCGGGGTCCATATAGTCGAGCTGTCCGCCGCGGGTCTGTCGGTGGGCAGGCTTCGAGGGGGCTGTTTGACCATCACCAATATCGAGGCCCGCGAGGCCGGGCTGCACAAGGCGCTGACCAAGGGTCAGGCGATCATGATCAGCATCGGCGGGGCGCTGGGGACCACCATCTTCCTCTCCAGCGGCATAGCCCTGGGCTACGCCGGACCAGCCGTGATGGTCAGCTACGCCATCGCCGGCCTGATCGCCGTGGTCATGGTGTTCAGCCTGTCGGAGATGGCCGTGGTCCACCCCACCGCCGGCTCCTTCGGCGCCTATGCCGAACTCTACCTGAACCCCTGGGCCGGGTTCGTGGTCCGCTACACCTACTGGTTCGCCGAGATGGTCGCGACCGGGTTCGAGGCGGTCGCGGCGGGCATCTACATGACCTACTGGTTTCCCGAAGTCCCGGTCTGGATGTGGTCGCTCGGCTTCGCCGTCATCGTGCTGTGGGTGAACAGCCGGTCGGTGGGCAATTTCGGGACGGTGGAATACTGGTTCTCCTGGATCAAGGTCAGCGCCGTGGTCCTCTTCATCATCCTGGGGCTGGCCCATATCTTCGGCCTGGGCAGCCCGGCGGTGGGGCTGCACAACCTCTACGCCCTGCCCGGCGGCTTCTTCCCGCATGGCTTCCACGGGGTGTGGATGGCGGTGATCCTGGGCATGCTGTCCTTCATCGGCATCGAGGTGGTGGCCGTCACCTCCGGCGAAGTCGCCGAGCCGGAGAAGGCCATCCCCGCCGCCCTGCGCGGCATGGCGGTTCGCCTCTTCCTCTTCTACGTCCTGGCCCTGGGCGTGGTCGCGGCCCTGATCCCCTGGAACCAGGTCGGCCACAGCGTCGCGGTGACCGGCAGCCCCTTCGTCAAGGTGCTGAGCATGAGCGGCATCCCCTTTGCGGCGGGGATCATGAATTTCGTCATCGTCAGCGCCGCCTTGTCGGGCATGAACACCAACGTCTACCTGTGCGCGCGGATGCTATTCTCCCTGTCCCGCGGTGGCTATGCGCCGAAAGCCCTGGGAACCCTGTCCAAGTCAGGCGCGCCGGTCGTCGCGGTCGTCCTGACCGGCGTTTTCATCCTGAGCGCCGCCATGCTCGCCTTCTTCACGCCCAAGGCCTACGCCTACCTGCAGGGGGTCGCCCTGTTCGGGATGATCACGGTCTGGATCACCATCCTGCTGAGCCACCTGCAGTTTCGGCGCGCGCACAAGGGGCAGACACTGCCAGTCCGCATGCCCTTCTTCCCGGTGTTGCAACTGGTGGGCCTGGGCCTGCTCATCGCCCTGGCGGTGACCATGGGACTGGACCCGGACTGGAACACCTCCTGGAAGGTCGGCGTGCCCTGGCTGGTGTTGCTCACCGCCGCCTACTTCATCTGGAAAAAAGCCTCACCGCCAGCGGCCAAGGCTGTAACCTGAACCCGGCCTCGGCCGATACATCAACCACGGCGCTCTGAAGTCTCAAGGGCGGCCAAAGGGGGCGTCGCGCGTTGGATATCCGCATTCTGCGTGGACAAGAGGTCAAGTCGCTCCTGCCCATGGACGCCTGTATCGCCCTGATGCGCACCACCATGATCGCCGTGTCGGAAGGCCGCGCGGTCGTGCCGATGCGCACCATATTGCCGGTGGCGAGCACCGGGTTCCTCGGCAACATGCCGGGCTATCTGGCCGAGCCGGAGTGTTTTGGGGTCAAGCTGGTGAGCATTTTTCCCGGCAACGTCGCGGCCGGCCTGTCCTCGCACCTCGGCCTCGTCCTGCTGTTCGAACCGGTGAATGGCCGCCCCGTGGCGATGATGGACGCCGCCGAGATCACCGCCATCCGCACCGCCGCCGTGAGCGGCCTGGCTACCGACCTGCTGGCTCGCAAGGACGCCGGCGACCTGGCCATCCTGGGCTCTGGCGAACAGGCGCGCAGCCATCTGGAAGCCATGCTGGCGGTGCGGCCGATCCGCCGTGTGCGGATATGGTCCCGCACACGCGCCAACGCCGAAACCTTCGCTGCGGAACAGGGCAAGGCGTTTGGGGTGACGATCGAGGTGGCCGACGACGTGCCGGCCGCCGTCAAGGGCGCCGACATCATTTGCGCCGTCTCCCATGCGCCGGACCCCATCCTGCAGGGCGACTGGATCGAGCCGGGCGCGCACCTCAACGCCGTGGGTTCATCAACACCACGTACAGCCGAGATCGATACGCCGGCCGTGGTGAAGTCGCGCTTCTTCGTCGATATGCGCCAGTCGGCCTACAACGAGGCCGGCGAGTATCTGCGGGCCATCGAGGCCGGAGCGATCACGCCGGCGCACATCCTTGGCGAGATCGGCGAGGTCGCGAACGGCTCGGTGGTCGGGCGGCTGAACGCGGAAGATATCACCCTCTACAAGTCCCTTGGCGTTGCAGCCCAGGACGTGGCCAGCGCCAACTATCTGCTGGAGGCGGCCAAGGCCAAGGGCGTTGGCCAGGTGGTGGAGTTCTAGATCATGAGCGAGCTTCACCTGCCCACCGTCGCCGAGGTCGAGGCGGCCCGCGCCAACATCCTCGGCGTCGCCGTTCGCACCCCGCTGTGGAAGCTGAACGTCGATGTGCCCGGCGCCAACATCTACCTCAAGCTGGAAAACCTGCAGCCGCTGGGCTCGTTCAAGATCAGGGCCGCCTATAACGCCGTCAAATGCGCCGACCCGGCCAGCCTGAAGGATGGGGTGGTGGGCGCCAGCGCCGGCAACTTCGGCCAGGGCCTGACCTGGGCCGCCAAGCAGCTAGGCGCCGAGGTGACCATCGTCTCCCCCGACAGCGCCGCCAAGACCAAGACCGACGCCCTGGAAGCCCTGGGCGCCAGGGTGATCCGCATTCCGTTCGAGGACTGGTGGCAGGTGCTGCTGGCCCGCAGGTTCGACGGCGCCAAGGGGGTCTTCTTCCACCCGGTGGCCGAACAGCCCGTGGTCGCCGGCAACGCCACTATCGGCGAAGAGATTTTCGAGGACCTGCCCGACATCGAAACCGTCATCGTGCCCGTGGGCGGCGGCGGGCTGATCAGCGGCATCGGCTCGGTCATGCGCCGGCGCAAGCCGGGGGTGCGGGTGCTGGCCGCCGAATCCGAAGCCGCCCAGCCGATCGCCGCCGCGCTTGAGGCCGGCAAGCCAACCCGCGTGCCCCACCTGCCCAGCTTCATCGACGGCATGGGCAGCGCCATCGTGCTGGACGAGATGTGGCCACTGATCCGCCAGACGGTGGACGGCGCGGTCCTCGCGACCTTTGACGAGATCGCGGCAGCTATCCGGCTGCTGGCGACCAAGCACCATGTGATCGCCGAGGGGGCTGGCGCGTCGTCGCTGGCGGCGGCCCTGTCCGGCCGCGCAGGCGGCGGCAACATCGTCTGTGTCATTTCCGGAGGCAATATCGACGCCTCCCGGCTTATGCCCATTCTCGAGGGCAAGACGCCGTGGGCATCGTGATCCAGGCTGACGAACTCGGCCGCATCGTCTTCGGCTGTGGCAACTTCGGCGGCCTGGGCTCGTCGCCCGACCTGCGCGACAAGGGCGATGGACGCGAACGGGCCCTGGCCCTGCTCGACCATGCCCGCGACATCGGCCTGACCCGCTTCGACACCGCCAACACCTATGGCGGCGGCGAGAGCGAGCGAGCGCTCGGCGAATGGCTGCGCGGCCAGGACGCCTGGTTCAAGGCCACGCTGCAAGTGGCCACCAAGGTCGGCAACCCGAACGGGACCACGGACGGCGCGACGCCGCTCAGCCGGAGCGAGGTGGCGCTGCATCTCGACGAGTCGCTACGTCGGCTCGGGCTGGAGCGGATCGACCTCTATTACCTGCACGAGTTCGACCATGTGACGCCGATCGACGAGACGCTGGAGGCGCTGGATCGGGCGTTGGCGGGGGGAAAGATCGCAGCCTTCGGGGTGTCTAACGCGACCGTGGAAGACCTGACCGGGGTGCTGAAGCTGGCGACCGGCCCGCTCCGCCGCGCCTTCACCCATGTGCAGAACCAGTTCAACCTGGTCGAACAGGGCGATCTGGCCGAAGTGATCCCGCTTTGCCAGGCCGAGGGCCTGGACTATGTCGCCTTCAGCCCCCTGGCCGGCGGGCTGCTGAGCGGCAAGTACCAGGCGGGCCAGCAGGCTGAGCAGGGCCGGCTGAAGGACGCGCCGAGCTTCTACGATCATCTGCTGACGCCGGAGACCTTCGCCGCCATCGACGGCCTGCGCGAGCGGGCGGCTTGTCACGGCTGGAGCGTGCCGGGCGCGGCGCTGCGGTTCATTCTGGACGCGCCGGGGGTCGGGTCGCTGATCATCGCCCCGCGTTCGGCCCAGCAGTTCGAAGGCTATGGGATAGAGGCTACTTCCCGACGAACTGGTGCCCGATAGGCCGATTGGCCAACAGGCGCAGGAAACCGAACACCGAGGCCACCAGGGTCCAGATCACCGCCAGCACGCCAAGGGTGACCGCCGCGATCAACAGGATGCCGGCGATCTCGCCAGACCATGAGCCGACATTGGCCCGATCCATCACCGAGTCGGCGCTGGGCAGATGAGCATGGACGAAGTCGATCAGCTTGCCGATGGCCAGGCCGCCGGCGGTGATCGCCGCGCCGAGGGCCAGCACGCCGAACAGAACAGCGGTCCAGAAGACCCGTAGCTGAAACCGGTAGTGGCTGCGCACCAGGAGGTGGGAATCGTTCTTGTGCGCATAGGCCAGGGCCACCGTGGCCAGGGCCGGCACGCCGAACATGAAGACCGAGACAAACAGCAACACGTAGCCGGCCAGCGCCACCACATGGTCGAAGCCGGCCAGCACCGGGTCATGGCCATCGGTAGACTGTGAGATGGGAGCCTCGGCCATGATCGGTCTCGCGGGCGGCGGCGGATCCATCGCCAAGGCCGGAGCCGCGACGACAGGCGCTGTGGGCGCCGCCACGGGCGGCTCGGCGGCGGCGAAGGCCGACGCGATCACAGGTTCGGCCGATTGTGCAGCAATCTCAACGGGCTTCTCCGCCTGGGCGACTGCCGCTTCTGTCGCCTTGGCTTCAGGAGCCGCCGTCGCGACAGGCTCCGGCTGATGCGGCACGGCTTCGAGGTGGGTGAGTTCCATCGGCTCGAGATCCGGCTCGACCCGGCCATAGACGGAGCCCGCCGCCTCCAGGTGCGCCGGCTTGGCGACCTGTCCGGCATGCTCCAACTCCAGGATCAGCGGGTCGGCGGGGGCGGCTGGCGCAAGCTGCGGCGCATAGGGTTGCCACGACGGCGCGACGCCAGTCGGCGCCCCGCCCAACGATTCAGAGTCGGCCGCATGCTCCGGCGCGCTTTCGCGCTCGGCGGACTGGCTCCAGGCGTCGGTCATGACCGGCTTCCCCTAGGTCAGGGCGCCCCCACGCCCGATCTGCGATAACGCGACTATATCAGCCCTGTGACAATCCCATGATCTCAGGCTGGAAACAGATCACCACCAATGGCGCTGCGGCGGCGGGGGTGGCGGAGGCGGTGGATCGAAGCGCCCGCCTTCCCAGCCCCAGTGGTCGTCGTCACGCCGCTCGCCATGATCGCGGAACTCGTCCGGCACATCGCGGGAGCCGTGGCACCACCGCCCATACCGGCCGTAGCGGCCGCAGTCCTCCGGATAGATGTGGTTCTCGTGCACATTGACCACCGCGATCGGCTCTTGATCGACCGGCTGGTCGGTGAAGCCGATGATCCGGTTGCGGGTGATCTCCGCATGGCCGCTGGTCACATATATCCCCGTGCGGTGCGCCTCGATCGAGGAGTCGGTCAGCAACAGGTCCACGCCTTCCGACAGCACGCCGACGCGGGAGCGGGCGACCAGGGTCTGATTGACGTTCACCGACCCGCCGCGCTGGAACCACAGGCCGGTGGTGAAGCTGACGATCTTGGTGTTGCGGATATCGACCTTGCCCGGTTGGCCGCGGCTGCGGTGAACCATCAGGCCGACGTCCGGCGCGGCCGAAGGATCGGCGCCCGCGACGCCCATCACGTCCACATGGTCCAGGTTCAGTACGCCGCCATCGGTCAGCGAGATATCCAGGCCGGTGGAGGCTGAGGTCACGTGCACGCGGCGCAATTCGGCGGTGGAATTCTCCAGCACCACGGCTGGGTCATAGCTGAGGGCGTGGATCTCGCTCTCATGGGCGATCAGCTCGCCGCCTGACAGAAACAGGGCCGAGGCGTCGCCGACGTATTGGATTTTGGTATGGGTCAGGGCGAGCCGGGAATCCCAGCCCTCGATGCAGGGCGAGGATCCCGACTGGCCGGCGACGAAGGTCAGGTCGCGGAGCTCGACCGCCGCAACGCCGGGGCCGATGCGGATGCAGGGCATGCCAGGCGGGGCCATGATGGTCACCGTCGGACGGCCGTCTCCCGTGGGTGCGAAGGCGGAGATCGGCTCGCCGACGATGGACACCGGCCGGGTGATCACCAGGCTCTCGACGCAGGCTCTGCTGCTGGGTTTGATGAAGACCGTGCCGCCGTCTTCGACCGCGTTGAGGGCATTGGCCAGGGCGAACTGCCCCTGCTCGGCGCAATCGACCACGATGGCGTGGACGGGACCTTCGGACACATAGCCGTGGTCCCTGCGCCAGGCGGGGTCGCCCCACACGCCCTGATATCGGTCGCCGTAGCCGCCGCGCCAGCCATAGGCCGGCTCGCCGCTCCAGACCGGGCGCTCCGCATGCCAATGACGGACCGGGGGCTGGATCAGGGCGCCGAAGTCGGGGCGAATCTCGGCGTCCGTCCCGGCCGCGCCGCCGCTGTTGGTCAGCGCCACGGCTTGGCCGGCCGCCAGCGCAAGACCGGCCGAGGCGATCATCGCGATCGCCGCGACGGCCAGCTTCGCGGTCAGGTTGAAGGTTGGTTTCCTCACCAGGATTCCCTTTCAGGCAGGTGGGGCGCGCCATTGACGCGCGCCAGGATCGCCTGGAGGCGATCGGCGGAAGGGGTGAAGCCGGACAGGGCGGCGTTGAGCTGGTGCACCACCGCCTGGGCCTTGTCCTGATCGGCCACGCCAGCGAGGCCGAGGGAGAAGTAGGTCGAGATGGCGTATTTGGCTTCGGGCGAGCCCTCCTCCTCGGCGCGTTGGAACCAGTGGAAGGCGCGGGCGTAGTCGGTGGGTACACCGACGCCTTGAGAATACATCACCGCCAGCACCAGCTGGGCGCGGGGCGAGCCGTTCACGGCCGCGAACTGGATCGCCCGCACCTTCTCGAGCCGCTCCAGATGTCCGGTCTGCGGCCGGCCGAGCAAGGCCTGCAGCGCCTGAACGCCTTGGGGATGCAGGTTGGCGAAATCGCAAGGCGCGGGCAGAGCGCCGAGATAGACCATGGCGTCGGCCACATGCACGAAGGGCAGCTCGTCGATCCGGGCCAGGGCCGCTTCCTGATAGTCGTTGCGCGGCTGGCTTTCGTCGGAATGCGGCACACCAGAGGGCGGCGCGTCAGGCGGATAGAATTCGTAGGGCGGCACCCAGCGATTGACCTTGGTGGAGATGAAGCTGGCGTAGCCCGAGCGCTGCGCGCCGCCGTGCTCGAAGTCCCTTAGCAGCACATAGGCGCCCACGTCGCCGGTCTGGGCGGCCAGGTCGTTGTAGAGATAGGCGTCGATGTCGTTGCGCGGGAACAGCTGCAGCACGCCGGAAAGGCCGCCATGGCTGGAATCGCCCATGGCGTAGCGCGCCTCGTCATTGTCCAGAGGCTCGCCGAACGGACCGAAGGCGGTGTCGTGCATGCGGGCCAGGGTCTCAAAGCCCGGCGCGCCCTGCGTCGACAACACATAGATGACCCGGTCCTTCACCTTCTGCCATTCGCCGCCGTCCATATGCGACAGCAGCTGGTTGAGCTGGTTGTAGGCGGTGATCCGTTCGAAGGCGCGGCAGTCGTCGAAATGGGCGATCAGGCGCGAATGGTCGCTGGGGTTGGACACCTCGTGCGCCGCCAGGTGCTCGTAGCCGGTGGGGTTGGCCAGGGCGAGCGCATACCAGGTCGCCGCCTCCACCGGATCGTCCAGGTTCTTGTCGGTGGCGCGCACGCCCTCATAGCGGTGCGCCAGCTCGATCTGGGCGAAGAAGTCGCCGTTGAACCCCTGTTCGCGCAGCGCGCGGATCTCGTGCTGCTGGTCGTTGAATTGCGGGGAATCGGTGACCGGCAGCTGAGGCCGCGGGCAGGCGCCGACGTAGAACTTGTGCGACCACGGACCCGCGACATCGCAGGCGATGACCGGCGCCAGGGCGCCGATCACAAGGATCGTCGCCGCCATACGCCTCACGCCCGGCCGGCCCCAAAGCCACAGCGCGATCCTTGCGACGGCGTTCGTCATCGCCCCTCTCACGCCACCCTTAACTGCCCATTAACCATACCATCTGTCCGGCCAAGGTTGGGCGGAGTCAAGCCCGGTAAGCGAAACAGGGAACCTGCACTCGCCCGCCACGCGTATTGGAGCGAAGTTGCAAAGCGGAGAAGCGGATATGCTTGTCTGTTTGGCGGCGGCGCGCGCTCGGTTAAAGTATAGCTTGATCGAGAATTGAGCCGAATTGGCGATTCTCCGGACCTGGTGATTCGATGCGGCAATTCGCGCAAGGCCAACCGCTCCGCGTCATCATCGGCGCCGGCGAACAGCGATGGGACGGCTGGATCGCGACTCACCGGGAAGACCTGGACCTGTGCGACCGATCGACCTGGGCGGCCTGGTTCGGCGACCGGCGGGCCGACGCCCTGCTCTGCGAGCATGTGTTCGAACACCTGACCGAAGCCGAGGGTCGGGCCGCGGCGGCGATCTGCTTCGACTACCTGAAGCCGGGCGGGTTCCTGCGCCTGGCCGTGCCGGACGCCAACTTTCCGGACGCGGACTATCAGGCCATGGTCAAGCCAGGCGGCCCCGGTCCGGCCGACCACCCCGCCGCCGATCACAAGTTGGTCTATGACCACCGGCTGCTGACGGACGTTCTGAACAGCGCGGGCTTTGCGGTGGAGTTGCTGGAATACTGCGACGATGCGGGTCGCTTCCACTACCGCCAGTGGGATCCGGCGACCGGCCCGATCTATCGCTCGCTGATGCTCGACCACCGCAACAAGGCCGGCCGGTTGGGATTCGTGTCGCTGATCGTGGATGCGGTGAAACCCTGAGCGCGGCGGTATATATACCGTTTATGACCAAGCCGCTGATCCCACCCTCGCCTAGCGAAAACGACTATTACGAGCGCGCCAAAGACGAACCGCCGCTGCCGGACGCGGGCGATCCCATCGCCCTGTTCGGCGAATGGCTGGAGGCCGCCAAGACCGGCGAGCCGAACGATCCCAACGCCATGGCCCTGGCCACGGTGGATGCGGACGGCCTGCCGGACGTACGGATGGTGCTGCTGAAGGACGTCGATGCGCGCGGGTTTACCTTCTATAGCAACACCGGCAGCGCCAAGGGCCGCCAACTGGCCGGCGATCCCAAGGCCGCGCTGCTGTTCCACTGGAAGAGCCTGCGTCGCCAGGTTCGCGTGCGCGGACCGATAGAGCCGGTCAGCGAGGCGGAGGCCGACGCCTATTTCGCTAGCCGAGCCCGCGCCAGCCAGATCGGCGCCTGGGCTTCCGACCAGTCGGCGCCGATGGAGAGCCGGCTCGCCCTCGAAGCCAGGATCGCCGAATACGGATTGAAGTTCGGCCTCGGCAAGGTGCCCAGACCGCCCCACTGGACCGGCTATCGGCTGGTCCCCCAGGCGATGGAGTTCTGGCGCGACCGGCCGTTCCGCCTGCACGAGCGGCTGGTGTTTTCGCGCGGCGGCCCGCGCCAGGCCTGGACCACCTCGCGCCTTTTCCCGTAAGGCCTTTGCCGGACGGGCGGTCTGTGATTTGCCCGAGCCGGCCAACCGCAATAGAGTGGTTAAGGGCACTCGGGACAAGGGAAACGCGCATGCTGGGTCTGATGCAAAACTGGCCGCTGACGGTCGATCGCATCCTGGATCATGCAAGCCAATGGCACGGCGACCGAGAGGTCGTGTCTCGCTCGATCGAAGGTCCGATCGTGCGCACCACCTATGCCCAGATCGAGGAGCGGGCGAAGCGGGTCTCCAATGTCCTGCTGGGCCTGGGCATCAAGCCGGGCGACCGGGTCGCGACCATGGCCTGGAACACCGGTCGACACATCGAAGCCTGGTACGGCATCATGGGCATGGGCGCCGTCTGTCACACCCTCAACCCGCGCCTGTTCGCCGACCAGCTCTGCTACATCATCAATCACGCCGAAGACCAGATCATCTTCGTCGATCTGACCTTCGCCAACATCCTGGCCGAACACCGCGACCGCATGGCGACGGTCAAGCACATCGTGGTGATGACCGACGAGGGCCACATGGCCGGGGTCAATATCCCGGGCGCGCTCTGCTACGAGACCCTGCTCGAACAGGCGACGCCGGAAGCGGTCTGGGGCGGGTTCGACGAGAACATGGCCTGCGGCCTCTGCTACACCTCCGGCACGACCGGCAACCCGAAGGGGGTGCTCTACTCGCACCGCTCCAACTTCCTGCACACCATGGTCAGCCTGCAGCGCGACGTGATGGCGCTCTCGGCGCTGGACGTGGTCCTGCCGGTGGTGCCGATGTACCACGCCAACGCCTGGGGCATCGCCTTCTCCGCGCCGGCTGTGGGCGCCAAGCTGGTGATGCCGGGCCAGAAGATGGACGGCGCTTCCATCTACGAACTGTTGGAAACCGAAGGCGTGACCTTCTCCGCCGCCGTACCGACGGTCTGGCAGGGGCTGCTGCAGTTCCTGCAGAGCGAGAACCTCACCCTCTCGACCCTCAAGCGGGTGGTGATCGGCGGGTCGGCCGTGCCCGAAGGCATCGTGCGCGGCTTCCGCGACGGCTTCGGCGTCGATGTAACCCACGCCTGGGGCATGACTGAAACCTCGCCGCTCGGCACCCAGGCCAGCCCGAACCACAAGATCGCGGCCATGTCGGACGAGGAGCAGCTGAAGTTCAAGCTGAAGCAGGGCCGCCCGCCGCTGGGCATCGAGCTGAAGCTGACCGACGACGAGGGCGTGAACCTGCCGCACGACGGGACCACTTTCGGCAAGCTGCTGGTCCGCGGCCCCTTCGTGGTCGGGGAGTATTTCAAGGGCGACGGCGGCAATATCCTGGACAGCGAGGGCTTCTTCGACACCGGCGACGTCGCCACCCTCGATGAGCATGGCTTCATGCAGATCACCGACCGCGCCAAGGACGTGATCAAGTCCGGCGGGGAATGGATCAGCTCGATTGAGATCGAGAACATCGCCGCCAGCTACCCGAAGTCCGCCCTGGCCGCCGTGATCGGCGTGCCGCACCCCAAGTGGGACGAGCGGCCGCTGCTGCTGGTCAAGCTGCGCGACGGCGAGACGGCCACGCGGGAGGAGTATCTGGCCTTCCTGGAGGGCAAGATCGCCAAATGGTGGATGCCGGACGATGTGGTGTTCGTGGACGACATCCCCCTCGGCGCCACCGGCAAGATCGACAAGAAGCTGATCCGCCAGCGCTTCGAAGGTTATGTGCTGCCCATCGCCGGCGGCGCCACGCCGCTCCAGGCCGCCGAAGCCGCGCCGGTCGCCGTTACGGCGACAGCGCCGCGCACGCTCGCCCCGGCCAAGGCGCCGGTCTGGGTGGTGGGGGCGCTGATCGCCGCCATCGCCGGCCTGGGCGTAGCCTTCACGCCTCACCACGGACAGAGCCTCGCCACCCGGCTGGACCAGGCCATCGCCACGGCCACCCATGCGCCTGCGAGCTGGCGTAACGTGCGTGCGTCAGGCGACCGGCTGGCGTCGAACTAGGGGCTGGGCGATATCCGTCCAGGTCGAGCTGGACCGATCCGTCGGCGCTCGCCCGCTCCGTCAAAGCGCTCCGCTGCGCTTCACGCTTCGCCACCTTGTTTGTCTGGAAGGCGCTAGATTGGCCTTGTTCTCCGGGACGCCCGCCTGGTGTTGACGCACCAGACGGGCCGCCGGCGGAGGGGCCGTTGTCACCCGAGCCTTGAAGGGCTGAGGGGGAGCTTGGCCGCCGCAGGCGCATCATGACCCGGATGGTTGCAGGGACTTTGAGGTCCGAAGCCACAAGGATGGGCTCATGAAGCGCGATAAGACTATCACGAAGTCGGCCGGGATCGATGTGTCGAAGGCGAGGCTGGATGTGGCCTTGGCGGAGGGCGATGCCCGGCTTGAGGCGGCCAACGGGCCGGAGGGGTTCGCGGGGCTGATCGCCTGGCTGGAAAGCCATGAGGTTGGCCGTGTGGGTCTGGAGGCCTCCGGGGGCTACGAGCGGGCGGCGGCGACGCGGCTGCGCGAGGCGGGGTTCGAGGTGGTGGTCCACCAGCCGGCGGAGGTTCGCGCCTTTGCCCGCTTCAAGCGGATCAGGGCCAAGAACGACCGGATCGACGCCAAGGTGATCGCCCTGGCGACGGCGCAGACCGAGGCGGTCAGGTGCGCCAACGATCCGCGCCTGGTGGAGCTGGCCGAGCGGATGACCGCCTATGAGCAGGCCGCGGACCGGCTGGCCCAGATGAAGACCTGCCTGGAGCATGTCACCCTGGAGGACCTGAAGGCCGGCCTGCTGGCCCAGATCCGCCTGGCCACGGCCTGGAAGGCCCAGCTGCTGCGCGACATCATCGTCCGCATCAAGGCCTGGCCGGACCTGGCCCGACGCTACGCCCTGCTGCAGAGCCTGCCAGGATGCGGGATCATCGTCGCCGCCTGCCTGGTGATCCGCATGCCCGAACTGGGCGCCCTGCCGCATGGCAAGGCCTCCAGCCTGATCGGCGTCGCGCCCTGGGACCGAGACACCGGACAGTCCACCGGCAAGCGGCACATCAGCGGCGGACGAGGCCGACCCCGCCGCATGCTCTACATCGCCGCCCTCGTCGCCAGCCGCTTCGATCCAGGCTGGGCCGCCTTCGTCCAGAGACTGCGCGCCGCCGGCAAATCCCCAAAGGTCAGCCTCGTCGCCCTCATGCGAAAACTCATCGAGGCCGCTAACCTCGTCCTCGCTCGTGGAACACCCTGGGTTCCAAACACCGCACGCTGATAACAAACAACATGGTTGCTCCCCCGCTGCGCTTCGCTTGCATGGGAGGAGAAGGTCGGTGCTGTCTTCCTCCTGCCCCGTGAGCGCAGCGAAACGGGCGGAGGTGGCGCGGCGCTGGAGCGTAGCGAAAGCGACGCGACGGAGGGGGCCAGCGCCGAAGGTTCGACCATTCCGGGCGCTAAAGTCTTACCCCGCGTGAATCTTCGAAAACAATAGCAGCGCCGCCAGCACCGCCACGGCCGCGGCGAACACGGTCAGCACCATGGGGCGGTGACGGCGGAACAGCCGCGAGATCTGGCGGCGCATGGACGAGCTGCGGGACCGGCCGTTACTCATCTCACGCCTCGACTCTAACCCTGGCCTGCGATCGCCGCCTCAAGCCAGCCGGAAGCTACTGTCGGCGCGCGGCGGCCCGTCACAGGCGACGACGCCCTGCTTCACCATATGGATCAAGTGTGAAAAAACCGATCCCGCCGCAGCCGGATAGAGGCGCGGATCGACCGCTGCATAGAGGATCGGCACCATTGTCCTGATCTCGCCGTGGCCGGCGGCGATCTGTTCCAGAATCTGCCGCTCGCGGTCCAGCCGGTGGGCCTTGTAGGCGGCGATGAAGGGCGCGGCCTCGGTGATCGGCGGCCCGTGGGTGGGCCAGAGGGTGGCAAACCCCCGCGCGGCGACCTTGTCCAGACTGGCGTAGTAGTCGGTCATGTCGCCATCCGGCTGGCTGATCACCGTGGTCGACCAGCCCATGATGTGGTCGCCGGAGAAGAGCGCGTTTTCCTGCGGCAGGGCGTAGCAGACGTGGTTGGAGGCATGGCCCGGCGTGGCGATGGCCTCCAGGGTCCAGCCCGGCCCCTCCAGCCGCTGGCCGTCGGAGATAGCGATGTCGGGGCGGAAGTGGCCGTCGTCGTCCTCCTCGACCCGCACGGCGGCGGCGCCCAACTCTGGCGAGGCGCGGCCGTAGATGGTCGCGCCCGTGCGCTCGGCCAGCGGCCGCGACAGGGGCGAGTGGTCCAGGTGGGTGTGGGTGGTGACGATGGTGGTGATGGTCTCGCCCTGCGTCGCCGCCAGGATCGCCTCCAGATGGTTGTCCATCAGCGGGCCGGGATCGATCACCGCCACCTCGCCGTGACCGACGATGTAGGTGCCGGTGCCCAGGAAGGTGAAGGGGCCGGGATTGTTGGCCACCACGCGGCGGATCAACGGCGAGACCTGATCGGGTTTGCCGTAGTCGAATTTCACATCGCGGACGAAGGGGATCATCGGAGGCTCGTTTCGGATCGCGCGGGCGGCGCGGCGCTTGCGTTGGCGAGGGCGTAGATGGTTTTCAGGAGCTTAACATGGCCGCCCGCGCCGCGATTTTCGTTTCAAAACGGCTGCAACGTCCGGCCGCCGCCATCCTCTGTCTTATGTTGGCACAGCTGGCCTTCATCCTGTCGAACTGCGAAGCCGAGCCGTCGCCGATGGCCGCCAGCGTCGCGATCAGCCCGCGCTGAGGAACCGGCCTCTCCTTCGACAAGCTCAGGATGAGGCCTACTGAAGCCGCAGTAGAAATCCTCATGCTGAGCCTGTCGAAGCATAGGAGGATTTCGGCCCACAGCGTGTCGTCACCCCCCCAGCACGCCGGACAGGTCGTAGCCGGCGTCGGCGCCCAGTTGGATCAGCTCGTCCCGTGACCGCGCGCCGGCCACGGCCTGGCCTAGCGACCAGGTGTTGATTGACCGCGTGCCCGAACGGCAGAAGGCCAGCACCGGTCCCTTGGCCTCCTGAACCGCGGCGGCCACCGCCTCGACCTGCTCGGTCGTCGGCCGGCCGAGCACGGGCACGTGCAGGTAGGCCAAGCCCACCGCCTTGGCCGCCGCCGCCATCGTCGCACTGTCGGGCTGGTCGGGCGCCTCGCCGTCCGGACGATTGTTGATCACCAGCACGAAGCCCATCTTCGCCGCCTTGGCCATGTCTTCGGGCGCGATCTGCGGCGCGACCGCAAAATCTTCGGTCACTTGGCGAATGTCAGACATAGCAAAGCCTCTCGGTGCTTGGTTCGTTGACAACATCGGGGGCCAATGGAATTTACGCAACACGCGAAGCGATGCGTTTCGCCGAGACAGGCCGCTGAATGTTCCGCTTCCTTCTGCGCCGCCTGCTTGTCGCCGTTCCAACGCTCTTCCTGGTCATCACCGCCTCCTTCTTCATGATGCACGCCGCGCCGGGCGGCCCGTTCGATTCCGAGCGCCGCCTGCCGCCGGAGGTGGAGAAGAACATCAAGGCCAAGTACGGCCTGGATAAGCCCCTGCCGGTCCAATATCTGAACTATGTCGGCGGGGTGCTGCACGGCGACCTGGGCCCGTCGCTGAAGTACCGCGACAAGACCGTCGTGCAGATCATCTCCGAAAACTTTCCCACCAGCATCCGGCTGGGGCTGTCGTCGCTGATCATCGGCGTCACCATCGGCATCGCCCTGGGCGCCATCGCCGCGCTGCGGCAGAACACCGGCGTCGACTATGGCGTCACTACCTTCGCCATCCTCGGCATCTGCGTGCCCACCTTTGTCACCGCCCCGCTGCTGGTGCTGGTGTTCGCCCAGACGCTGGACTGGTTTCCCACCGGCGGGGTGAGCGAGCTGAAGAGCTATGTCCTGCCGGTCATCACCCTGGCCCTGCCGCAGGTCGCCGTGGTCTCCCGCCTGACCCGCGCCGGTATGATCGAAGTGCTGCACTCAAACTACATCCGCACCGCCCGCGCCAAGGGCCTGTCGGAGCCGCGGATCGTCATCCGCCACGCCCTGCGCGCCGCCGTCCTGCCTTTGGTGGGCTACCTGGGCCCGGCCACGGCCGGCATCATCACCGGCTCGCTGGTGGTGGAGCGGATTTTCGGCATGCCGGGCCTGGGCAAGTTCTTCGTCCTCAGCGCCCTGCAGCGGGACTACACCGTCGTGCTCGGGGTGGTCATCCTCTATGCCGTGCTGGTGATCCTGCTCAACCTGATGGCCGAGCTGATCCAGGCCATGCTCGACCCCCGGATCCGCTTCTCGTGACCGGCGCCGTCTTCGCCCCGGGATCGCGCAAGGCCGCCGCGGCGATGGAAGCCGCCAAGGGCCGCAGCCTGTGGGACGACGCCCTGCGCCGGCTGTCGCGCAACAAGGCCGCCCTCGCCAGCCTGATCCTGCTGGGCCTGTTGGTCGTCGCCGCCATCGTCGGCCCGCACCTGACCAACTTCACCTACGACCATATCGACAAGGTCGACGTCTGGACCGCGCCGGGGCAGGCGCATCATCTGCTCGGCACCGACTCTTTGGGCCGGGACCTTCTGGCCAGGTTGCTGTCAGGCTTGGGGGTGTCGCTGGAGATCGGCGTGGTCGCCACCATCGTCTCCCTGGTGATCGGCATCACCTGGGGCGCCACCGCCGGCTATTTCGGCGGCTGGCTGGACGAGGTGATGATGCGCTTCGTCGATATCCTCTACTCCCTGCCTTTCACCTTCTTCGTGATCCTGTTGATGGTCACCTTCGGGCGCAACTTCATCCTGATGTTCGTCGCCATCGGCTTCGTGCAGTGGCTGACCATGGCGCGGATCGTGCGCGGCCAGACCATGTCGCTGAAGCAGCGGGAGTTCATCGAGGCGGCCCGCGCCGTAGGCCTGTCCGGCCGGGCGATCATCTTCCGCCACATCGTGCCCAACCTGCTCGGGCCCGTGGTCATCTATGTCACCCTGACCATCCCCGACGTGATCCTGACCGAGAGCGTGCTGAGCTTCCTCGGCATGGGGGTGCAGGAGCCCCTGACCTCCCTGGGCACCTTGATCTCCAACGGCGCCCAAGAGATGGAGCTGGCGCCCTGGCTGCTGATCTTCCCATCCATCGTGATGGTGGCGACGCTGATGGCCTTCAACTTCATCGGCGACGGTCTGCGCGACGCCATCGACCCGAAGGAAAGATGATCGCCTCGCGCCTCCTTCTGCTGGCCGCGGCCATAGCCGCGAGCCTTGCCCTGGCCGGTTGCCACAAGCCGGCGCCGACGCGCCAGCCATGCCCGCAAGGAAAGGTCTGCATGGAGTTTGGCAATATCGGCGAGCCGATTTCACTCAGCCCGCTCAAGATCACGGCCACCAACGAAGACCGCATCGTCAGCGACCTGCTCACGGGTCTGACGCAGTCGGCGGCCGACGGCTCACCGATCCCGGGCGTCGCCACGTCGTGGGAAACCAGTCCGGACGGCAAGACCTGGACCTTTCACCTGCGCCATGACGTGAAATGGTCGGACGGCGCGCCGCTCACGTCGGAGGACTTCGTCTACGCCACGCGGCGGCTGATGGACCCGTCGGAGGCGTCGGAGTACGCCTCGGTGCTCTATGTGATCAAGAACGCCGAGGCGGTGAACACCGGCAAGCTGCCCGGGACCGCCCTGGGCGTCGCCGCCCCCGACCCCTACACCGTCGTCTACACGCTGGAGCACCCCGCTCCCTACCTGCTGGAGCTGGCCAAGCACCAGACCATGCTGCCGGTGCCCAAGCATGTGGTGGAAAAGTGGGGCGACGCTTGGAGCACCCCCGGCCACTATGTGTCGGACGGCCCCTATAAGCTGGTGAGCTGGAAGCTTGGCGACCACATCCACCTGGTGAAGAACCCGCTGTTCTTCGAGGCCGACAAGGTCTGCGTGGACGAGGTCAACTACTACCCCACCACCGACACCGTCGCGGCCGAAAAGCGGGTCCGTTCAGGCGAGCTGGACGAGAATGACAGCTTCGAAGCCAACCGGGTCGAATTCCTGCGCAAGGAAATGCCCGGCTACGTGCGCACGCACACCTTCCTCGGCACGGACTATTTCGTGTTCAACCAGCACGACCCGGGGCCGCTGCGCGATAAGCGCGTCCGGATCGCCCTGGCCATGAGCATCGACCGGGACTTCATCACCAAGAAACTCTACCACGGCATCGTGCAGCCGGCTTACAGCTTCGTGCCGCCGGGGGTGGCCAACTACACCCCGCCGCCGCCGCCAGTCTGGTCGACCTGGCCTCTGGCGCGCCGCCAAGCCGCCGCGCGGGCGTTGCTGGCCCAGGCCGGGTTCGGACCGAACCATCCCCTGCACATCGAGCTGAAGCATCCCACCAACTCGATTGCGCTGATCATCATGCCATCGGTCCAGGCTGACTGGCGCAGCGTCGGCGTCCTCGCCACCCTGGCGCAGGACGACGCCCAGATCCTGTATCAGGACGAAAACCAGCGGAACTTCCAGGTCGCCTGGGCCAGTTGGATCGCCGACTACAACGACGCGATGGACTACCTCTATCTGACCAAGTCGACCACCGGCCCGCAGAACTATTCCGACTACAACAACCCGGCCTTCGACAAGCTGCTAGACGCCGCCGACAACGAGCCCGACGTCAAGAAGCGCGCCGAGGACATGCGCAAGGCCGAACAGATGATGCTGGCCGACCAGGCCATCACCCCCTACTTGTTCCGCACCAACCTGGCCCTCGTCAGCCCGCGCATCACCGGCTGGGTCGATAACATCCTCGACCAGCACCGGACCCGGTACCTGTGCGTTCAGGGCGTGCCGGTGAAGCACTAGCCTGCGCCGGCGCTTTCAGAAGAATTCACCACGGAGCACACGGAGGGCACAGAGGAGGCCGGTGTTTTCGTAGATCACCGCTAAGGCGGGCGAAGCCCGCGTCAAATCCGCTTAGCCATCGCGTTAATCGATCGCGCTTCGCGCCTCTTTGAGACGCAAGGGCCGCCTTGGCTACACACCGGCGACCTCTGTGCCCTCCGTGTGCTCCGTTGTGAAAATTCTAGCGGAGCCCAACGCCGAACCGTGTTCTCAGAACGGAGCGCGGCCTAAAACCCCATCCGTGGCAGCAGCACATCGGCGCCGTCCGACCGCAGCTTGGCCTCGGTGAGCTGGCGCATGGCCATCTGGGCCTTGGGATCGCTCATCAGCCAACTGATCTGGCTCAGGGCCTGGGCGGATTTGGATGAGACGCCGAAGGCCTTGGACAGAGCTTCGAACGGCGACTTGTGCGGATTGATCGGCTTCAGCTTCACCTCGCCGGAGATGCCGGCCAGGCTCTTGGCCTTGTCCACGGCGGTGTAGAAGCCGCCCAGTTCGTCCACCAGGCCCAGGTCCTTGGCCTGCAGGCCGGTCCAGATATGGCCCTTGGCGATGTCGGCCACCTTGGAGGGCGCGAGGTGGCGGCCCTCGGCCACGCGGGAGATGAAGCCGGCATAGACCTTGTCGATGGAGGCCGAGAAGGCCGCCCGCTGGGCCGGGGTGAATTCCTGGCCCGGATCGTCGGCGGTGGCGTACTGGCCGCCGACGCTGATATTGCGCATATCGACCCCGAACCGGCCTAGCGCCTCGCCCAGGGCGAACTTGCCGCCATAGACGCCGATGGAGCCTGTGAGGGTGGTCGGCTCGGCGACGATGGCCGAGGCCTGGGATGAAATCCAATAGCCGCCGGAAGCCCCGTAGGTCCCCATGGAGACCACGATCGGCTTCTTGGCCTTCACCGCCCGCACGGCGGCCAGGATCTGTTCGGAGGCCGTGTCCGACCCACCCGGCGAATTGACCCGAAACACCACGGCCTTGACCGAGTCGTCGTTGGCGGCCGTGTAGAGCGCCTCGGAGGTCGCGTCTGAATTGATCCCGTCCGAGCCCAGCGATTCGGCGGGGCCGGTGGTGATGTCGCCCTCGGCATTGATCACCGCGATGGTCGGGCCCGAGCCCGCGCCATCGGCCAGCTTCTGAGTGGCGATATAGTCTTCCATCGGCTCCAGCTTGGCGCCGTCGCCGCCCTTGGCGATGGCGGCGGCCTCGGCCTCCTTCACCTCGCCAAGCTGATCGACCAGGCCCTTGGCCTTGGCGTCGGCGGCGTCGTAGGGGCCGGCTTCGAGGATCGTCTTCAGCCGGGTCGGATCCTGGCCCCGGTCGTGAGCGGCGACCACCAGGTCGGTCTGGTAGATCGAGCCCATCCACGACAGCTGCGCGGCGCGGTGGGCAGGCGTGTAGTCGTCATAGAGGTAGGGATTGACCGCGTTCTTGAACTCGGCCCGCTGCTCATAGTCGGCCTTGACGCCGTACTTGTCGAAGAAGCGCTTGAGGAAGATGTCCTGCGAGGCGATGCCGACCGCCTGGAACGGCGCGCCGGGCTGCATCCAGAACTGAGTGCCGGCGGCGCCCAGCATATAGGTGGAGGTGACGATCCCCTCCGGCGCCAGCCCCTGGCTGTGCACGATGATCGGCTTGCCGGCGGCTTCGAAGTGACGGAAAGCGACCCGCAGTTCGTCGGCCTCGCCCGGCTCGATCCCCACCTCGGGCAGGCGCACGAACAGCGCCTTGACGTGATTGTCGGTCTCCGCCGCGTGCAGCGAGGAGATGATCGACATCACCGCATATTTGGAGCCGCCGAACAGGCCGAAGGCCGAGCCGGCCTCCTGGTCGGTCAGCCCCTTGCGCAGATCGAGCGACAGGACGGCGGCCGATGGGGTCGGCGTCGGCTTGGCCGAGCTGGCCAACATGCTGATCAGGATGAAGGGCACGCCAATGAAGAACAGCACCAGCCCCGCGAACACGCCGGCCATGGTCAACAGAAATTGCTTCATCGAAAGGTCCTAGGGCGCCAGTGCGCGCACCCTACTCGACAGGGCGTTGCGGTCAAATGAATGGATGGTTGTGGGGGAATTCGCCACGAGGAATGAACACCCCCCTCCCCCTGTCCTAGGCCTTGTGCCTAGGACCCATTAAGCGCGAACAGCCGTTTTTGATCGCCATGTCGCCGCCGGTGAAAACCTCCGGGCGTTCGCGCTCAATGGGCCCCAGGCACAAGGCCTGGGGTAAGGACCCTTTAGAGGCCCGCACGAGCCATAACGGGCCCCATTTGGAAGATCGCGGGAATGTTGGTCGGAGTAGGAGGATTCGAACCTCCGACCCCCGCCTCCCGAAGACGGTGCTCTACCAGGCTGAGCTATACTCCGACGTGAGGCGGGGCTTATAGACGAGGCCGATCAGCCCCGCAAGCAAGCCTGTCACACCTTGTTGCATTGGCTTGGGGGTTAAGTTAGATCACCCGCCTCGCGCCCGACGGACCGTTACGAAACGCCCGTCCAAGCGGCCCCTGCTGGGGGATGGTGTAATGGTAACACTGCGGTTTTTGGTACCGTCATTCTAGGTTCGAGTCCTAGTCCCCCAGCCAGCCTTCGCGAGCGCAGCGAGTGAAAGATGTCCGCCATGGCTTTAGCGACGGCGGACGGTGAAGCCCCCCGCTCGCTGCGTCTGGCCACTTCTTTCACAGGCCCACGGTGCGATAGCGTGCGCTGTCACCGCAATCCAATTTTTGAAGCTGGGCTTTCCCATGAGCCCCTCGCTCTCGCTACGAGATCGTGCACGTTTCCGAAGAACTGTCCTACCAATCAGCCTACAAAGGCGGTCAGTCCCAGTTCTTGGGTATTTCCAACTGAAGCCTTCTTTCCCAAGCCTCTATCTCGCTAGGCGGTATTCGCTCATCATCGGCCAGATCGGACAGCGAAACGAAGTCGTCTGCTTCGGGGTTGTAGAGAAAGCGGACACGGTGGCTGCCCGCCGGGCCATGGAGCTCACCAGAAAGCTCGTGGAGTTCGCAGCCCATGGCAACGAACAGCTCTATCAACTTCCCGACAGTCAGCCATCTGTGCCCACCAACGGGATGAGCCACGGCTGATTACGCCGCCACGTTCGCCAAGCGAATGTCCAACTCGCCTATGGGCACCTGAGCGTTGATCTCACGTTTGATCGACCTCACTTGCGCAATCGCATTGTCGAACATGTCTTTAAACCGCTGAGGCGCGGGCTTGATCCCTGCCAAAGGTTCTCGGCCCAGCTGCTCCGTGATGCAGGCGTTTTCCACCAACGCCTTCATGAGGGCATAGGGGATTTCCGCAGGGTTTGAAGCGTGGGTAACGATATCGTATTCGATACCCTGAACCACCCAAACATCGCCTTCCTGAAAGGCGATTGCGCTAATGTTGATGTCTTGCATTTCGCGCTCCGTTTTACGGAACATATGGGGACGGAGCCCCCGCCTAGTCAACGAATCAGTTGACAGATTGTCGATCTAGAGTCCGCGACTCATAAAAAATCCGAACGAATTGGGCTGCGCTGGTCGCACGAACTGCATTCAGAAGAAGATGGCGACTCTACTGACAGCGCTACACTTCAATTGTAATGCCGCGCCCGCCCTCTACCCCGGCAGCACGTCAAACGCCGCCGTCAGCCTCATCCCCTCGCCATGGAACGGCGCCGTGCCGTGCCACAGGTAGCTGGGGAACAGCACCAGCACCCCCGGCTCAGGCTTGACGAAATGTTCGGCCGCCAGGGTCGGTTCGGTGGGGATGCCGGGTTGGCCGAAGCTTAGCCAGCCGTCCTGGCCCTGGTCGATCCCCGGCGGGGTCACCAGGTGGCAGGCTGACGAGATCCAGCCCAGGGGATGGATGTGGTTGGCGTGGTAGCCGCCGGGGCGCAGGCGGACCGACCAGGCGCCGGTGAAGGCGAAGTCGTCGGTGATGCGGGCCCGGAGTGGGTCGGCGCCATGACCCAGGCCCTGGATGTAGTGGCCGATGGCCTTGCGCAGAGTGGGGAAGAAGGCGGCGATGGCCGGATTGGTCCCCTCCCCCGGGCCAAGCTCGCCCTGGGATCCGAACCGCAGCGACTGGCCGATGGGGTGGGCGCGGTAGCGGTGGGTCGCCTCCAGGGCGGCGGCGAGGTCGGCGATGTAGGCGCCCAGGCTGCCCCACCCCTCCGGCGTCTCCAGCTGAAACCCCTTCACGAAGCGGTCGTAGTCGTAGAGCTCGCGGTAGGTCTCGACGCCCAGCAGGCGCCAGGCGGTGGCCAGCATGGCGATGCCGTGCTGGTTCAGCGACCAGCGATTTCGCAAGATCAGCGCCGTCTTCACCGCCGCGTCCGCGTCGCCGACCGCGAGCTGGGCCTGGCAGAGGGCGGCCACCGCGGTCATCTCGTCCGGCGCGGCGGCGAAGGCGCGGCGGGCGTGGACCAGGGCGTCGGCGGGGCTCAAGGCCGTGGCCAGGTTGGCGGCGGCGATCTCCACCGGCGCCGTCGCCCGCACCTGGGCCGGCGAGGCCATCAGCGACTCGTAGGCCTCGCGCTGGCCCACCGCATATTCGAGCAGGCTGGCCTTCTTGAGCCGCAGGCCCGGATCGCCGGGATAGGTGGCGATGGCCTGGTCCAGGGCGCTGGTCGCCGCGCCGATGTCCTCAGTCCGCATCCAGATCAGCTGGGCCAGGTCGCCATGGGCGTCGGCGAAGGTCGGCCGGCGCTTGATCACTTCGTTGTAGGCGATGGCCGCCTCGTCGAGCCAACCCATCCCCTGCATGGAGCGGGCGCGGATCAGCCAGGTTTCCGGCGCGTCCAGCCCCTTGGCCAGGGCCCGCTTCACGGCGGCCTCGCTATCGGCATAGCGCTGCATGTCGCCGAGCAGGCCGGCCAGATTATGCTCGGCCACCCCGCTCTTGGGCGAGGCGTCCCGGGCGCGCTCGTAGGTCGCAACGGCGGCGTCAAACTGGCGCAGGGACTTCAGCGCCGTGGCGTCGGCGGTCAGCACCAGGATGTCGGCGTCGGGACCGGCGACGAAGGGCGCCAGCACCTCGCGCGCCTGGACCGCGCGGTCGGTATTGACCAGCACCTCGCTGAGCGCCGTCGCGGCGCGAGCCAGGCCCGGATCCAGTCGCAGCGCCTCGCGCAGGGCCTTTTCCGCGTCGTCCAGCCGGCCGACGCCCGCAAGCGCGGCGCCGTGGACCTGGTAGGCGGCCGCAAGGCCGGGGCTGGCGCGCACGAAGTCGGCGGCCAGATCGACGGCGCGGGCGTAGTCGCCGGTCATCATCACCTGGTTGATGCGTTGCAGGCTGGACTGTTCTTGCAAGGAGGGGGGTAAGGCGGGGGCGTTCACAGGCCGGCGTCCTCCACGCCGCCGGAGAAGTCGTCCATGGCGGCCATTACAGCGGCGACCATCGCCCGCTCCTCTTCGGCTAGATAGGGGTTCCAGATGTCGCAGATCAGAACGGTGCGAAGCTGGTCCGAATTGTTCCACGCCTCATGCTCGATGGTGTCGTCGAACACCCAGGCCTGGCCCACCTTCCATTCGCGGGTCTCGTTGCCGACCCGGAAGCCGCAGTCGGGCGGGACCACCAGCGGCAGGTGCAGGACGAGCCGCGTATTGGAGACGCCGTGGTGTGGCGGAATGCGGGTGCGGGGCTGCAGCACCGAGAACATGGCCGCCGGCGAGCGGCCTTGCGTCGTCGGCTGTGGCAGCAGGGCGACGGCGTCCATGGTGCGCGGGCAGCGACGGCAGTGGGCCTCGACCCGCTCGCCGTTCTCCAGCAGATGATAGCCGCTCCAGCGCGGCGACCGGTTCAGCTCGGCCCACTGGTCCAGCGGCACATTGGGCGGATAGTTGACGTAGGGCTCCAGCCCATCGGCGTCCTCGGCCAGCACCCCGGCCAGGTCGGCGACGATGCCGGTGGTGTGGGACTCGAATTCCTCGATGAAGGGCAGGTCCTCGCGGTCGATGAATTCGATCTCCGGCAGCCCCGGGTAGTGAAACAGCACCGGCTCTTGATGGTAGACCTTCCGTCGGCCGGCCAACTGGTCGATGAACTGATCTAGCCGCCTGGCGGCCGGGCCGCCCACGGCCGCCTGGATGTCCGACAAGTCGCCGCGCAGAGCCTGCGCCATCGCCGCCTCATAGCGCAGGTGGATCTCCTTGGCCCGCTCGGCGGCGGCGCGCATCTGCGCCGGCATCTGGCCCTCGGGCGGCAGCTGGGTCAGGGCTATGCCATAGGCCGCGCCGGCCTGGTGCGGTGCGCCGAGCTGCTCCAGCAGCGAGGCCTTCATCAAGAGCGCCGGAAACGAGCGAGGATCGACGGACAACGCGTGATCGAGGGCGCCGACCGCGGCCTGGATATCGCCAAGGCCGCGCAGGGCGGCGGCCAGGCCGACCCACAGGTCGAACCGGCCAGGGCTCAGCGCCACCGCCTGCTCGAACAGGTCCCGCGCGCCCTTGGCGTCGTTGAATGTCAGGGCGCGGTCGGCGGCGGCCTTCAGCGCGTCCACACCCTGGCCTGGAGCCCTCGGGGCGAGGTTGGTCATGCGGTCGCCGGCGCGCCGGCCGTTTCAGGCACGCCGAACGGCCGGTCGTGGATCCACTGCGACAGCACCCACTTCTCGCCCTGGGTGATGGTCAGGCCGGCATGCAGGCTGAGGGGGTCTGGTTTGCCAGCCGCATCGACGTGGGCGAAGTAGATGGCGTCGCCTTTCACGCCCTTGAAGCGGACATTGGACTTGGGGAAGTCGAGCTCGCCGCCCACGAAACCGTCGTTGAGATAGAGCAGGAAGGTGACGATCCGGTCGCCCAGATAGCCGCCCTCGGCATAGCCCTCGACCGGATTGCCGCAGCGGTCGTAGTGCGGCTTGATCTGTTCGCCGAGGGCATAGTGAAAGACGCGCGGCGGCTCCATCGCCACCGTCGGCAGTCGGGTCACCTCGGCCACGCGGGCGCGGACCAGCAGCAGCACCAGGTCGGTGTTGAGGATGTCGAACTGATAGTCGCTGCAGGTGCGGTGCGGATCGACCGCCTCGGTCTTGGTCTCGCCGTCATACATCATCGCCGGCCGCATCCGATCCTGGGCGGCGCCCTTGAGCCAGTCGCAGACGGCGGGGGAGGCGAAGCGGCGCGCCATACGGATGCGCGGCGTCTCCCACAGGGGCGTGCGCTCGGGCGGGGCGATCCAGGCGGCGACATCGACCCGGCGGGCCAGGTCCGCCCAGTTGGCGGCCGGATCGACGGCTATCGCGGTTTCGGGCCCCGCCGAGAGCAGACGCAGCTGGCCCTGCGCGGAAACCGACCCGCGCTCGGCGGCCCTGGCGAGATAGTCGAGCGCCTGGGACCAGTTCTGCGGCGCAAAGGCGCCGATGCCGGTCAGGGCGGCCATGAGCGCAAGGCCGGTGGCGTCGCCCGCCTCGGCGCCCTTGCCGATCCAGGTGAAACCTTCCTGCTGCTCAAGCGGCGCATTGTCGCCGATCAACAGACGCGAGCCGAGCTGGGTCATGGCGCCGGCGTCGCCCCGGTCGGCGCGCAGGCGCAGGTCGTCCAGCCCGCCCAGGGCGGCCGTATCCATCACACCGGAGATGCCGTCGCGCGAATCCATAGAGGTCTGTTTCCGCTTATCTTTCCGCCGCCGCCAAGGCCGTGAATCTCAAGGCCGCCGCCGCCTGTGTCAAGCAGACCTTCACACCACCACCCGATTGCGGATCCACTGCGACAACAGCCACTTCTCGCCACGCGTGGGCGCCAGGCCTTCATGCAGGGTGCGGGGGTCCGGCGCGCCGGCAGGATCGACATTGCCGAAATAGAGCGCCCCGCCGGCGGGGCATCGGCGGCGGAGGTCGAGACGCGGGAAATGGGTCTCGCCGGCGTCGAAATCTTCGCTGAGGTAGACCAGGAAGGTGATCACCCGCTGGCCTCTCTGCTGGATGTCGGCCGCGTGGCCGGGCAGGCCGGGGTTCAGATAGTCATGGTGACGGTTGAACCGCTGGCCGACCTCGTAGTGCAGAGCCTGGATCGGCTCGAAGGCGGCGACGGGAAAGCCGATGGTCGCGGCGATCCGTTCGCGCACTCTGAGCAGGACAAGGTCGAGGTCGAGGAAGCCGAACTCGAAGGCGCTGTTGCCGCGGTCGGCGCCGGCCGAGGCCTGTCCCGCGTCCGCGTCATAGACCATGGCTTCGGAGGTCCGCCCCAGGCTGCGGCCGATCACCCAGTCGCAGACGGGACGGGCGATGAAGCCGTCGATGGCGATAATGCGCGGCGCGGCGGAGAGCACATCCTTGCGTGACGGCGCCGCCCAGTCCTGGCCGCCAAGCACGGCAATCTGGTCGCGGGCGGCGGCCGAGCCGCCATCGGCGGCGGCGTGAAGGTGGTCCATAGCCATGGGCCAGCTCTGAGGGGCGCCGACGCCCGCGCCATACAGCAGGGCCATCAGCAGGTCAGCGTCTGGACCGCCCTCGCCGAGGGCCGCCTGAGCCGCCGCGAAGGCGCGGGGGACGGCTCCGGCGTCGTTCGACCGCAGCAGAACCTTGGCGTCGTCGAGCGCGGCCATCAGTCTGCCGGATAGCCGAACCGCTCGACCCACGGGACGAGCAGGGACAGGACGGGGGCGAGTTGATCGCGATAGCGACGCCACTGGCCGGCGCCGTCGGCATAGAGGCCGCGCGCGATCTGCGCCGAGGAGGCGCTGGCCACCTCGCCCCGCTTGGCTCGGCCGGCGAAATCACTGAGGTCCTCGCGCCAGTCGGCGCCGATGAAGGCGCAGACCGCCTTGGCCTGGCCGTTGAAATCCGCCACCAGCGTCTCATAGACCAGCGGATATTCGCTGAACGGGAAGGCGGCGCGAAAGGCCTCGGTGAAACTCATCATCCCGTCGTAGAGGGTCGCCGTGCGGCGCAGGTCGAGCAGCTCATAGGTGGACGGATTGAGGTTGAAGCGGCGGCGGAAGCAGCTCAGCACCACGTCGCGCGGGTCACGGATGGAGAAGACCACCTTGGCGTCCGGAAACAGCCGCTGGATCAGCGGCAGCTTCAGCGCGTTGAACGGGTTCTTGTCGATGAAGATCTTCCCGGCCGGGTCCGGGCCGAAGGCCTTCACGCAGGCCCAGTAATCGTCGCGGTAGGGCTGCAGCTCCGCCTCGGGCGCGGTCATCAAGCGGTTAAGCGCCGCCGGATCCGTAAGCCAGGCCCGCACCGAGGCCTGCAGGGTGTTGCGTTCCTCCAGCGACACCACCTCCGGATGGGCGGTGAGCATGCTCTCGATCAGGGTGGTGCCGGAGCGGGGAAAGCCCATCAGGAAGACGTGGCGGCTGGCCGGCATGAGACCCGGCCCGGCGCCGGGCGCGGGCTTGGGCTTCTGCGCCTTGGCCCAGGGGACCATCCAGGCGACGGCGGCGGCGACGGTGGGCTGGCCGGGCGCTTCGAACCGGGGCCTGGCGTCTTTCCGGAAAAGGTCGTTGCCGGCCTGGTAGGCGGCGAAGGCCTCGGCGGGCCGGTTCTGGGCGTTCAACGCATCGCCCAGCTGGCCCAGCCCGACCGCGCGGTCGAATTCGCCGATATCCTGGCGCGTGAGCAACTCACGCAACCTGCGTTCGGCGGCCGGCGGGTCGGACAGTTCGACATCGGCCAGGGCGAGAACGGCTGTCGGCTGGCCGGGCTGCAGGGCCAGGGCCTTGTCCGCATAGTCCCGGGTCTTGGCCCCGTCGCCGCGTCGGGCCGCCAGATGCGCCAAGGTCGCCCAGGCCAGGACGTGATTGGGGTTCAGGGCGACGGTCTTGAGATAGGACTCACCAGCCTTGGCGGTTTCGCCCAGCTTCTCCAACGCCCACCCCCGGTTGAACCAGCCAGGCTCGAAGTTGGGGTTGAGCGCCAGCGCCTGGTCATAGGCCTGAACCGCCTCCTCCGCCCGCTCCATCCGCGCAAGGCAGAGGCCGCAGGCGTTGAGGATGGCGAAGTCCTTCGGCGACAGGGCGTGGGCCCGGCGCAGATCGGCCAGGGCCTGCTCGAACCGGCCGGCCTCCTCGTGGTCGAGCGCCCTAAGGTTCAGAAAAAGCGGATGTTCCAGACCGCGCGCGAGGGCCTGAGCCGCCAAGGCCTTGCCCCCCGGAACGTCGCGGGCACGCAACGCCTGGGTGACGGCTTCAAGCGCCTGGGCGAGCGGGCCTTGCGCGGAGGTGGGCGGCGCCTCGGCTGTCATCGCCCTGCTAGACTCTCGCCGGCTCAGTTCGGCTCATAGCCGAACCGCTCAATCCACGGCTGTAGCACCGGCAGCACGGGCTTCAGCGCGAAGTCGTAGTTGCGCCACTGGCCGGCGCCCTCGCTGTAAAGGCCGCGGCCGACCTGGGTACTGCTAGGGGTGGTGATCGAGCGGCCGCGGGCGGTGTCGGCGAAGTCCTTCAGCTTCTCGGTCCATTCGACGCCGAGGAAGCCGCACAGGCTTTTGGTTGTGGCGTCGAACTCGGCGACAAGGTCTTCGTAGCGGATGAAGTGGACATCAAGCGGCAGGCTCTCCAGATAGACCTGCCCGGCCTCCATCACCGAGACGTAGTAGCGCGCCGCGCTTTCGATGGTGTTGAACTCGTACATGGACGGATTCATGTTGAAGCTGCGCCGGAAACAACTCAGCACCACATCGCGCGGGTCGCGGCGGGCGAAAATGATCTTCGCCTGCGGGAACATCTTGTTGATCAGCGGCAGGCGGATGGTGCTGAGCGGGTGCTTATCGACAAACACCTTGCCCGCCGGCTCGACGCCGAACTCGCGGACCTTCTTCCAATAGGAGTCGCGGTACGGTTCGAGCGCTGCGCCATCGACATCGGCCAGCCGAATCATGCCGCCAATGGGGGTCAGATACTCCTGCATGGCGTCGATCATCACCTCGCGCTCCTCAAGCGCGACGATGTCGGCGTGAGTGGCGAGGACCTGTTCCAGCAGGGTAGTGCCGGACCTGGGGAAGCCCATCAGGAAGGCATGGGCCTTCTCGTCTCGGCTGAACGAGCGCCCGCCCGACGATGCCCAGGACGAGACAGGGGTTTGCTGGAACTCGCCCAGCAGTCCCTTCACCGCGTCGTTGGCGGTGTTGATGTCCGGCGCCTCGAAGATGTGGGCATGCTGGTCGCGCAGCTCGCTCTTGCCTTTGACGTAGGCGGCGAAGGCCTTGCGATAGCGGCCGGCGCCGTCGAGAGCGTCGCCCAGCATCAGGCGGGCGTTGGCCCGCGCCAGGGGTTTCAGGTGCGGCAGGGCGATGATCTGCTGCAGCCGCCGCTCGGCGTCGTCGAACCTGCCCTGGCCGGAATCGACCCGGGCGATGTTCATCAGGGCGTCGGTCTGTTTGGGATCGAGGGCCGCGGCCTTTTCGGCGTGCACACGGGCGGTGATCCAATCGCGGCGGCGGATGGCCAGGCCCGACAGGCCGGCGTGAGCATCCGCATGATCGTTGTCCAGCATGACCGCCCGCTTGTAGGCGGACGCCGCGGACTCCAGGGCGCCGAGCCGCTCGGCCGCCCAGCCGTAGCCATAGGCGGCGTCGGCATAGCTTGGGTCCATCTCCATCGCGGCGGCGAACACCTGGGCGGCTTCCTGCCGGCGCCCCAGGTCCAGCAGACAGAAGCCCGTGAGGGCGGTCAACCGGACATCGTTGGGCGCGAGGCGAAGGCCGAGGCCGAGCTCAGCGATCGCCTCGTCGAAGCGGCCCTCCTGCTTCAGTTGAACCGCCAGCAGGTGATGGATCAGAGGGTGAGAAAGGCCGTCTGCCTTGGCGCGGCCGGCCAGGGCGAAGGCGCGTGGCTGATTGTGCGCGGCGTCGGCGATTTCCTTGAGCCGATCCTCGGGCGTCAAGGGTAGCGTCGCGGACCGGCTCTGCCGGTCAGTCGGGCTGGTAACCATTCGAAGCGTCTTTCGCGTCGGCGCAAAGGCCCGGGTACGGGCGTGGAAGCTATCTCCAGCCGGTATGGCAAGCAAGGAACCGGGGCCAAGCGGGGAAAGGAGCCGAGCAAGAAGCCGGCCGTTGCGGCGTTGCCTTGACGGCCGCCAGAAAAGATTGGGCCGGGCAAGGCTCCCGAAGGAACCCGACCCGGCCCGAACTTAGACGGACTTAACCGTTCGACTTAGAAGTCGGCGGTGATGCCCAGGAAGAGCACCCGGCCCAGCGGATCATAGACCTGCGGGTAGGTGTTGCCGTTCCCGAAGGGCGGCGCCGAGATACCGAAGCTGTTGGAGTCCAGCAGCGGCGGGATCTTGTCGAACACGTTGTTCACACCGCCGCGGATCGTGTAGCGATCCTTGAACTTGTAGGTGAACGAGGCGTCGAAGTAGCTGTAGGCCGGGATGTTCGCATCCGTTCCCAGGGTGTCGTGGAACGAACCATCACGGAAGTCCGGGTTGCTCTGGTTGAAGTCCAGCGCACTGCCGCCGATGTAGCGCCATTGAGCCGACAGAGTCAGGTTCCACGGCGTGTTCCAGGTGACGCGGAACTGGTGACGCCAGTGAGGCGACGGGGTTCCGCAGGTCACGCCATAGAGGCCGGAGCAGTCATACTGAGTGCCGTCCGGCAGGACCGTCGTCAGGTCGTGCAGCCAGGTGCCGTTGAACAGGAAGGTCAGCGAACCCAGGTCCGGCGCGCCGAAGTCGGCGAGGCGGAAGTGGTACTGAGCCTCAACGTCCACACCGCTGGTCTTCAACGAGGAGGCGTTCAACAGAACTTCGTTGACGTTGCCGACACCGTTGTCGCCGTAGATGTTGTCGTCGCCGTTGCCTTGGATCAAACGGTCGATCTTCGAGCAGTCGAACGCATTGGCCGTGGTGGCGCAGTTATAGAGCAGCGTATCGCCCGACAGGTTGATGATCGCCTGATCGACCTTGATGTTGAAGTAATCGACCGTCAGCGAGAAGCCGCGGAAGAAGGTCGGGGTGAACACCACACCGTAGGAGAAGGTGTCCGCGGTTTCCGGATGCAGGCTGCTGTTGCCGCCAGCGAACACGCCGCACTGAGACGCGGGGCACTTCGAGATGTTGCCATAAACGTTCGCCGTGAACTGGGCGAGGGTCATGGTCGGGTCGGAGTGGGTGATCGTGTTGTAGCACTGAGTCGGGCTTAGGCCCGGCGTTGCGCCGGCGCAGGGATCCTGGCCCGCGAACAGGCCCGGCGTCGATGGCAGGAACAGTTCCTGCACGTTCGGCGCCCGGACAGCGCGCTCGTACGAACCCCGCAGAGCGACGTCCGCCTCGATTTGCCAGTCCAGCGAGAACTTGTAGGTGCTGTTGCCGCCGCCGCTCGAGTAGTCCGAGTAGCGGTAGGCGGTGTCGAACGTCAGCGCCTTCGCGAAGGGCATGTCCTCGATGATCGGGATGCTCAGTTCGGCGAAAGCGTCCTTGTCCGACTGGGTGCCGCTGGTGTTCTGGATCGAACCGCCGGCGCCGGCCAAGTCGTTGCTCTGGATGGTGGCGTCGTAGTTGGTCTGCAGGTTTTCCGAACGGTATTCAACACCGGCCGAGAAGCCCCAGCCCTTGTTCGCCCAAGGCGACTTCAGGCCATAACGGGTCAGATCGTTCGAGATGGTGAAGGTCGCGACCTGTTCCGTGGTCGATCCGGTGTTGATGGCCACGCCGGTCAGGTACTGAAGCGAAGCCGCACTCGGACCGCCGGGAACGAACCCGAAGACGTTGTACGGGGTACAGCCGAGCTTGACCGCCGCGGCGGAAGCGCAGACCGGGGCGCCGACGGGAAGAGACGCCACGTTGGTGGTCTGGCCCGCGGGGACAATCGCACCCGCCGCCGGGTTGGGGATCACGTTCAACGCGTTGATCAGGTGGGAGTTCAGGAAGTAGCCGCCTTCGACGTCGGTCAGCAGCGAACGACCGTACTGGGCCGAAAGGTTGTAGGTCCAGCCGTCGGCGATTTCGCCCTTGGAACCCACGACGATGCGGTAGTCCACGTGCTCGAGGTCGGAGGTCCGCGGACCGCCTTCCACGTTCCGGTGGGCCAGGCCCGCCGTGTTGCTGTCGCCAGCGACGCCTGCGTTGGTGCCGCAGATGGCGGTCTGTTCGGACGAGCTCAGCAGCGGGTCATTACACGGGATCGTGTAGGTGTTGCCGCCGAAGAACGAACCGGACGGCGCGATAGCAGCCACCGTATGGTCGTCCAGGAACATGAAGCTCGAGTACAGGTTGAAGTGGCTGTTGATGTTGTAGGTCGAGAACTGACCAGCCGTGTAGCGCGTGTCGGGCCGTTGGAAGTAGTTGTACGGCGCGTAGTTGAAGGCCGAGCCGAAGGTAAAGGGATCGGCTTGGCTGACCACGCCACCCGGCATGATCAGGTAGCCACGGCCCAGCAGCGGATCGGCCGGCGGCTTGGCGACAACGCCGCCCAGGGCGGTCGTCGTGCTGTTCGGCTGGAAGTCGACGAAGTTCGAGGTCGGCGAACCGCCGCAATATTGCTCGTAGTTGCCCGAGTTGGTCGCCAGCGAGCAGGCGCTGTAGTTACGCTTGCTTTCGTTGACCGGCAGGATGGTGGTCTTGCCGAAGTAGAACTCGACATTGCCCTTGTCGTCCGGCGAATTCACGCCGCCGGTGATGGTGACGGTGTCGCGCTGGCCGTCCCATTCCGTCTTGGTCGGCAGGGAGATCGGGTTGATGCCCAGCAGGCCCGCGCCGTTCTGGTTGGCTTGGTTGATCTGGCCGCTGCTGCCGTCATATTCGGCGACGGAGCTTTCGGCGTCGATTTGCAGGCCCGTGAAGTTCTTCTTCATGATGAAGTTCACGACGCCGGACACGGCGTCCGAGCCGTAAACCGCCGAGGCGCCGCCCGTCACCACATCGACGTGGTCGATCAGGGCCGGCGGGATGAAGTTGATGTCCGGAACCGGGTCGGTCGGGTCGCCGGGTTGCAGGCGAGCGCCGTCGATCATGACCAGGGTGCGCTTGGCGCCCAGGCCACGAAGGTCGACGGCGGCGGTGCCGGTCGAGCCGTTGGACACATACTGACCTTGGTCAGCGAAGGCCTGCGGCAGGTTGTTGATGAAGTCTTCGACGTTGACCGTGCCCTGCAGTTTGATCGACTGCGCGGTGACGGTGGTCACCGGGGTGGCGGTGGTCAGGTTCGGGTGCGGGATCCGGGACCCGGTGACGACCACTTCGCCAACCGATGTTCCGGAATCAGCGGTCTGAGCGAACGCACCGCCCGCCGCCAACAGTGTAGCACCGGTAATCATGGACGACGCCAGAAGGCGCGTCCGCGTGGTAGAGCTTTTCATAGAGGCCCCTCAATCAGCACAGCCAGCCCATCTCCCTCCGAGACGAGCCGACACATTTCAGGTTTCCCGGCGCGCTTTGCCCCCGGTTAGCCGCGAGTTACGAGCTTGGGAGGATGCGGGTCAAGCGCATTAACAAACCGCAATCTACTCCGCCGGTAGGCGTCGCATTATAGTCACATTGAAGTCGGGTTTTAGGCGCCCGGAGGGCTCGGCCTCCCCGGCCTCGCCGTAAGATGCGGAATAGGCTTAGCAAATTGTTACCGGCGGCGAGCAAAAAGCCGCCTCAATCTCGCCCAAGTGGCGGGCGCTGATCCGCGCGGCGAGATAAATTCAGCGCTGGCGCGAATCGACCCCGCGTTGCGCGCGCCACAGGCTTGGCGTGGTATAGGGACGGCCTGGCATTTTAGGGGACTCAAGACGATGACGCAGCGGTCGGCGACGCTTTCCGGACTGATCCTGATTTCGGCCACGGCGATCAGCCTTGCCGGCCCGGGCCCCGCCGGCGCCGCCAAGGCCTCCGATCCGGTCGGCACCGCGCCAGCGGTCAAGGCCGTCATCGCCTGCCGCGACATCGCCGATTCGACCCAAAGGCTGGCCTGCTACGACAAGACCGTCGGCGACATGGCCGGCGCGGACGCCAAGGGCGACCTGATCACCATCGACCAGGATCAGCGCAAGACCATCCGCCACCAGGCCTTCGGCTTTTCAATGCCTTCCTTTGCCCTGTTCGATAAGGGCGAGAAGCCCGAGGAGGCGAAGAAGGCCAGCTTCAAGGTCACCGAAGCTTGGCGCGATCAGAGCAATCGCTGGAACGTCCGATTGGAGACCGGCGCGGTCTGGCATCAGACCGACGACAACGACATCTATCACGACCCCCACGCCGGCTCGACGGTCGAGATCACCCGCGGCGCCCTGAACGGCTTCTTCATGAAGGTCGATGGCCAGCAGGCGGTCCGCGTCATGCGGGTGAGCTGAGCGCCTTTATTCAAACCACCGACCGCCTTTATTCGGTCTTAATAGTAAATATGACTTACATTACATTTTGTTTATTGAATTACATATTGGTCATTACTAAGGCTTAACTCGAAATCCAGACCAACGGCGAGTAGACCCTCTTCATCGCGACGCCGTCGCGCAACAACCAAGAGGGAACGACAATGACCACTCGTATTTCCATCCGCTCGCGGCTGTCCGCGATCGTCCTGGCCGCCGCCGGCGTCCTGAGCGCTTCGGTCCTGGCCGGCGCGGCGCAGGCGGAAGACCACCGGATCGCGGTGGGCGACCTGAGCCAGGCCGGCGCGGCGCATACCTTCATGCACCGGCTCGACACCACCGCGAGAAGCATGTGCGACGTCTACGCCAACGACGCCAGCCACGCCGCCAATGTGGCCGACTGCAAGGTGGCCGTGCGGTCCGAGGCGCTCGACCAGCTCTCCCCGGCCCAGCGCGCCCAGTTGGCCGCCTACACCGACCACGGCATGCGCATGGCCGCGCAAGACCGCTAAAACCCGCCCTCCTCCCCACCCCAATCGATCGGCCGGAACGCCCCCCGTTCCGGCCGTTTGAGTCTCGGCGGCTGGTGTTTCCTCTGGTCTGCGACCAACCGTCGCGATAAGGTTTTCGGCGAACGAGGCGCCGAACCCGGCGAGCCTTGATAAGCTTAACGATTTCCGGTTTTCCTCGTCTTGATCCCCAAGCTCCGCCGATGACCGCCGAAGCGCCCGACACCGCGCCGTCAAAACCGGCCGAGGCGGCGCGGCCCAAGCGCGCCCTGGCGTTGCCGATCGTGCTGCTGCTGCTACTGGCGGCCATGACCGCCTTCCTGGCGTTCGATCATCTGCACGGCACTCAGGAAAACCGCGTCTGGGTGCGCCAGAGCCGCGATATCATCGACACCACCCAGACCCTCTACAGCGCGCTGCAGGAGCTGGAGTCCGACCAGCGCGGCTACATGCTGGGCGGCGACCCACGCACCCTGGCGACCTTCGACGCCAGCCGCGCAGCGGTTCCCGCGGCGTTGAAAAGCCTGCGGGCCATGGTCGCTGACAACCCGGCCCAGGTGGCCCGCGTCGATCGGCTGGCCGAGGCGGCCCGGCAACGGGTCGCGGTCTCGGTGATGCGGGTCGAACTCTACCGCCAGGGCCGGATCGCCGAGGCCAAGAGCATCAAGCCCAACTCCGGCCTGAATGCGATGGCGCAGATTCGCACCGAAACCGCCGAGATCACCCGGGACGAGGGCCTGCTGCTGGAGCAGCGGCGGGCCGAGGCCAACCGCGACGACCTGATTGGCTTCCTCACCGCCCTGGCCGTCAGCGCGGTCGCGGTGATCGGCCTCGGCGTCCTGGTGGTCTCCATGGCCGTCACCAACCGGCGACTGTCGCATGAGATCGCCGAGCGGGAGGCGGCCGAGAACGCCCAGAGGGAAAGCGAGGCCCGCTACCGCGCCATCTTCGCCAACACCGCCGACCTGTTGTCGGTGATCGACCTGGGGTCCGACGGGGTGTTCCGGATGGCGGAGGTCAACCCGGCCTATGAGGCGGCCACGGGATCATCGACCCTGCAACTGCGTGGGCTGGAAGTCGCCTATATGAGCGCCGACTCCAAGCAGTTGGTGGAATATCTGAAGGCGGTGGTGGCCAGCGGCCAACCCTCCTTCACCCGCGACCGGGTCACCATCCGCGGCCAACGCCGGGTCTGGGAGTCCATCCTGGTTCCGGTCCGCAACGGCCAGGGCCAGATCGACCGGGTGGTGGGCTCGTCCCGCGACGTGACCGAGCGGGAAAACGCCCAGGAACAATTGCGCCGCGCCCAACGCATGGAGGCGGTAGGGCATCTGACCGGCGGCGTCGCCCACGACTTCAACAATCTGCTGCAGGTGATCCGCGGTAATCTGGAGCTGCTCGCCGGGCTGGTGGAGGAGGACGAGGCCGCCTCGCAGCGGGTCAAGAACGCCCTGCATGGCGCCAATCGCGCGGCCCAGCTCACCCGTCAGCTGCTGGCCTTCGCCCGCCGCCAGCCGCTGGAGCCCAAGGTGGTCAACCTGGGCCGGCTGGTCGGCGACATGGCCGACATGCTGCGCCGGACGCTGGGCGAGAGCGTCGATGTCGAGACGGTGATCGGCGGCGGTCTGTGGAACACCCTGTGCGACCCGGCGCAGGTGGAGAGCGCCATCCTCAACCTGGCCATCAATGCTCGCGACGCCATGCCCAAGGGCGGGCGGCTGACCATCGAGCTCAGCAACGCCTCGCTGGACGACGCCTATGCCCAGTCGGTCGAGGTCGACCCGGGGCAGTTCGTGCTGCTGGCGGTCTCCGACACCGGCCAGGGCATGGACGCCGCTACCCTGAGCAAGGTGTTCGAGCCCTTCTTCACCACCAAGTCGGTCGAGAAGGGCACGGGCCTGGGCCTGTCGATGGTCTACGGCTTTGTCAAACAGTCCAACGGCGCGGTGCAGATCTATTCCGAGCCCGGCCAGGGCACGACGGTGAAGATCTACCTGCCCCGGTCGCGGGAGCAGGAGCCGGCCTATGCGGCGCCGCTCACCGGCGCCCTGCGCGGCCGCAGCGAGGTCATTCTGGTGGTCGAGGACGACGACATGGTCCGCGCCTCGGCCGTGGGCATGCTGCGCGACCTCGGCTACGCCTGCATCCACGCCAACGACGGCGATTCCGCGCTAGAGATGATCAAGTCCGGGGTCAAGTTCGACCTGCTGTTCACCGACGTGATCATGCCGGGCCAGGTGAAGAGCCGCGACCTGGCCAACGAGGCCCAGCGCCTGCGGCCAAACCTGCCGGTGCTGTTCACCTCCGGCTACACCGACAACGCCATCATTCATCACGGCCGGCTGGACGAGGGCGTGCATCTGCTGTCCAAGCCCTATTCGCGCGATGAGCTGGCGCGGAAGATCCGCGGCCTGCTCAAGGACACCCGCCGGGTGGTGCTGGTGGTCGAGGACGACGCCCTGGTGCGGATGTCGGCAGTGGACATGATCGAGGCGCTGGGCTTCACCGCCCTGCAGGCCGAGGACGGGCCGTCGGCCCTGGCCATCGTCGAGAGCGACCAGAAGATCGACGTGCTGTTCACCGACGTCGGCCTTCCCGGCATGCGCGGCCACGAACTGGCCCGCGAGGCGCTGAAGCGGCGCGGCGAGCTGAAGGTGGTGTTCGCGAGCGGCTACGGCGAGGCCGATGGCGACGGCCCGGTTGGCGCAACCCATTTGGGTAAGCCGTACGAGCAGGAAGAGCTGGCGGAGGCGTTGGGAGTGGAGGGGTAGGCTGCCCAAGCCCAACCCCTCTACGTCATCCTGAGCCGCGCCTTCTTAGGCGCGTGTCGAAGGACGCACGTCGCCGCCGCTGCGTCCTTCGACGCGCCGCTTCGCGTCGGCTCAGGATGACGTAGAGGGGTGGCGTTGCTCGCTAGTCATCGACGATTTCCCGGCCAACATCATCCCTCAGTCAAACGCGCCACGCACCGCGTCCGGAGTCATCCCCTCGAGCATGGCAGACAACCTCCACCCCTGCTCCACCGCCCAGACCGCGAACGCGTAGTCCAGCGCGATCTCCTTCAGGAAGTCGAACCGGCCCGAGGCGCCGCCGTGGCCAGCTTCCATGTTGATCTTGAGCAGGATGGGCGCTTCGCCCGTGGTCTCCTCACGCAGCCTGGCGACCCATTTGGCCGGCTCCCAGTAGGTGACGCGGGGGTCGGACAGGCCGCCGGTGGCCAGCACGGCCGGGTAGGCCTGAGGCGTGACGTTGTCGTAGGGGCTGTAGCCGGCGATCAGGTCGTAGGCGGCCATATCTTCCAGCGGATTGCCCCACTCCGGCCATTCCGGCGGTGTTAGCGGAAGCGAGATGTCGCTCATGGTGTTGAGCACGTCCACGAACGGCACGGCGCCGATGATCCCGGCCCAGAGGTCGGGCCGCAGGTTGGCGATCGCCCCCATCAGCATGCCGCCGGCCGAGCCGCCATAGGCGACGATCCGGCCGTTGGCGCCATAGCCATTGGCAGTCAGGTGCTCGGCGCAGGCGATGAAGTCGGTGAAGGTGTTGGGTTTCTTCGGCCCCCGCCCATCCAGGAACCAGCCGTAGCCCTTCTCCGAGCCGCCGCGCACATGGGCCGTGGCCCAGATCCAGCCCCGATCCACCAGCGACAGGTTACGGATCGAGAAGTTGGGCTCCATCGGGATGCCGTAGGAGCCATAGCCGTAGAGCAGCATGGGCGCCGAGCCGTCGAGCGGCGTATCCGCCTTCATCAGCACGGTGATCGGGACCTGCGCCCCATCGGCCGCCACGGCATAAAGCCGCCGCGTCACATAGGCGGCCGGATCGTGGCCCGAGGGAACTTCCTGGGTCTTACGCAGGGTCCTGGCGCGGGTCGCCATGTCGTAATCGAACCACTGGCGCGGGGTGGTGGGGCTTTCGTAGACGAAGCGAAGGGTTGTGGTGTCGAACTCGTAGCCGCTGGCGAGGTTAAGGGCGAAGGCCTCTTCATCGAAGGCGATGGCGTGCTCGTCGCCGCCCAGGGCGGTGATGACGATGGAGTTGAGCGCGTTCTCGCGCACCAGTTGGACGAAGTAGCTTTTGAAGGCGCCGATCCCCACCACATACCGGCCCGGCTGATGCGCCGCCCAGTCGCGCCAGTTGGCCCGGCCTGTGGCGTCCAGCGGCGCGGTCATCACCTTGAAGTCGATGGCGTCGTCGGCGTTGGTATGGATGAAGAAGCGGCCGTCCCAGTGCTCGACGTCGTAGCGCAGGCCGTTCTCGCGCGGATGAAAGTTGACCGGCGCGGCCGTGGGGTCGGCGGCTGGGATGAGCTGGACCTCGGAGGTCTCGTGATCGCCCGAGCCGATGATGATGTAGGCGTCGGATGAGGTGGTCCCAACCGAGATGAAGAAGCCTTCGTCCGGCTCGTCATAGACCAGCACGTCGTCGACCGCCCCGCCCCGCGCCGGGCGGCGATAGACCTTGGCCGGGCGGCCGTTGTCGTCGCGCCAGATCCAGAACAGGTACTTGGAACAGGGCGACCAGGTGAAGCTGCCGGTGGAGCTTTCCACGGGTTCGGCCATGATCTCGCCGGTCGCTATGTCCTTGATCAGGATGCGGTAAACTTCCGAGCCCTGCTCATCCACCGACCAGGCGTAGAGGCCGTGATCGGGACTGTGTTCGGCGCCGCCGACCTTGTAGTAGGCATGGCCCTTGGACTCCGCGTCCTCGTCCAGCAGCACGGTCTCCTCACCCGCCTCCCCGCCTTGGCCCCCGCCGCGCGGCTTGCGGGCATGGACCGGATGCTGGGCGCCGATGACGTAGCGGCCATAGTAGTCCCAGGGGCCATCCGGAGTGGGAACGGAGCTGTCGTCCTCCTTGATCCGCCCCTTCATCTCCTCGAACATCGCATCCTGCAGCGCCTTGGTCGGCGCCAGCATGGCCTCGGTGTAGGCGTTCTCGGCGACCAGGTGCGCCCTCACATCGGCGCGGACCACCGAGGGGTCGCGCAGGACCGCCTGCCAATTGTCATCCTTCAGCCAGGCGTAGTCGTCCACGCGGACGCGGCCGAGCTGCTCGATGCGTTGGGAGTGTTTAGCGGCGACGGGGGGCGTGGGCTTGGTCATGAGGGCTTTCTAGCGCGAGGGGGCGAAGGCCGCCAACCTTGGCAAAAGGAACCTTCGCCGGGGCGTGACCATTTTTCCAGGGTCGGAAATGATCAATGGAGAGTCCTCATGAAACGCCTTCCCGTCGGCGCGTTCGCGATATCCCTGGCCATCGCCGCCCCCGCGCTGGCTCAGACCAGCCCCGCAACCGCCCCCGCCACCCAGCCTGGCGCTCCGGCCGGCGCCCCCGCCGTTGATGCCCGCTCAGCGGCCACCGACGCCAGCGTCACCACCGGCATGTCGGTGAAGGACAATACCGGCGCCACCATCGGCACGGTCGCCGCCGTCCAGCCTGGCCCCACCGGCAACAAGCTGGCCACCATCCAGATGGGCGCCAAGACCTTCACCGTCGATACCAACTCCCTGGCGGTGAGCGCGGGCGCGGCGACCATCAACGCCACCCAGGCGCAGATCGTGGGTATGCTGCCGAAGTAGCTGACCGCCGCCCTGGAAGGTGGGCGGTCTCAGCCGCCCTTCTTCGTCGGCTTGGGCTTCATCGCAGCTACATGGTCGAACCCGCCGCGGAACCAGGGCGAAAGCTGACTGGTGTCGGCCAGCAGTTCGGCGGGGACCTTGACGTACTCCTTCTGGACCACGCCGTAGGCCTCGAACAGGCTGGTTTGATACCGGTCCAGGAAGTCCGCGCGGGCGTCCGGCGCCAGCCGAAGGGCGAGCGACCCGCTGGGGTGCAGGTAGGACGTCATGTTGCCGTTCACCGATGTGTACCGGTTGGCGGCGCCTTTCAGCTCGAGCCCAGGGACCGTGGCGACCAGCCGCTCATAAGCCGCGAGCGCGGCGAGATAGGCCGGATCGGTCGGCGCCTCGGCCATAGCCCCGCGCCTAGCCCAGCCGCTGCTTCAGGTGATCGCCGACCCGCATGGCGTTGGCGACGATGGTCAGGGTCGGGTTCACCGCGGCGCTGGAGACGAAGAAGGCGGAATCGACCACATAGAGGTTGTCCAGTTCGTGGGCCTTGCAGTTCACGTCCAGCACCGAGGTCGCCGGATCGGTCCCGAACCGCGCGGTGCCGACCTGGTGGGCGGTGCCATAGAGCGGCAAGAGCGAATCCAGCTCCAGCCGATGCTGCGAGAGCGGGTGGGCGTGGTTGACGAAGCCGTCCAGGGCCGAGTGCAGCTTGCCGACCAGTCGCTCATGACCCTCCAGATTATTGTGGGTGTAGATCAGGTTGATCCGCCCGTCCTTGCCCAGGGTGACCCGGTTCTCCGGCATCGGCAGGTCTTCGGAGATCACCAGGAAGCTGAGCAGCCGTTCGGCCACCGACTTGAAGATGAAGTCCGGCGCGAGGGCCGGCGGCAGCCAGTCGGACACCTGCCCCTCCAGCGTCTTGCCGGACATGTATTCCAGCAGCTGGATGTGGCCCATGGGGAAGTCGAAGCCGCCGTCCGGGTCCTTCCAGTAGAAGTCGTTCACCGCCAGGGTCTTGGGGAAGGTGGTGTCGATCGGCGCGGCGGTCAGCGAGACCATGGCCGTCAGGGTGTGGAAGGCATAGTTGCGGCCGACCTGATCGGAGCCGTTGGCGAGGCCGTTGGGGTGGGGGCCATTGGCCGAGCCCAGCAGGATGGCGGCGGTGTTCACGGCGCCGGCGGCCAGGACGACGATGTCGCCAGTCCAGCGCTCCTCGCCCTGGGCGGTGTCGCAGACGACCTCGGTCACCGTGCGGCCGGTCCCATCGGTCTCCAGCTTCCTGACCTTGCGGCCGGTGAGCAATGTGATGTTGGGCAGGTCCAGCAGGGGTTCAACCGCGATCGTGCGCGCGTCCGACTTGGCCTTCACCAGGCAGGGGTAGCCGCCGCAGGTCTTGCACTTGATGCAAGCGGAGGTGACCGGGTGCTCCTGGTCCAGGTTGACGCCTAGCGGCAGGCTGAAGGGCTTCCATCCCTTTTCCTCCAGGTGGGTGCGCAGGCGGGCGATGCCGGGATCGTCATGGACCGCCGGAAACGGATAGGGCGGCTCATCGCCCTTCTCGGCCGGATCGACACCACGCGCGCCATGAACCCGCCACAGATGCTCGGCCTCGGTGTAGTAGGGCGCCAGGTCTTCCAGCTTGATCGGCCACTCGGGGGATATGCCGCCCTTGTGCTGCACCTCGTGGAAATCCCCTTCGCGCAGCCGCATCAAGGCCGCCCCGTAGAAGGTGGTGTTGCCGCCGACCCAGTAGTGGGTGTTGGGGACGAACGGCTTTCCGCGGCTGTCGTACCAGTGCTCCTTGGTGCGGTAGCGCTTGTCGATGAAGACGGCCTTGGAGTCCCAGTTCTCCACCTCGCGCGGCAGATGCTCGCCGCGCTCCAGGATCAATATCTTCTTGCCGGTGGGCGCGATCCGCTGGGCCAGGGTCCCGCCGCCCGCGCCGGAGCCGATGATGATGACGTCGAAATGGTTGGCCATGGGCGTCAGTCCTCCAGAAGATATTTGGCCGAGCCGGCCGAGATGATGGCCCGCACCAGGGCCTCGGGCAGCCGTCGCAGCAGAAAGGCGGCGATCTTGTTGTGCAGGCCGGGCACGACAACCACGCGACCCTGCTCGTTGGCGCGGATGGCGATCTCCGCCACCTGGGCCGCCGTCTGCGACATCATGCGCGGCTCGGAGTCCATGATCTCCTGGATGCCGGCCTGGGCGGCGAACTCGGTCGTGGTGAAGCCGGGGCAGATGACGGTGACCTTAATCCCCTTGTCGCCGTATTCGGCCGCCAGCGCCTGGCTGAACTTGACCGCAAGGCTCTTGGCCCCGGGATAGAGGCTGTTGCCCTTAACGCCCGGCGAGAAGGCCGCCAGGGAGCCGACGTTGATGATCGCCCCGCCGCCGCGCTCGATCATGCCGGGCAGGACGCCGTAGGCCAGGCCGCAGCCGGTGACGACCAAGGTCATCAGGAAGTCCCGCTGCTTCTCCCAGGGCACGCCCAGGAAGGTCTGCGGAATGCCGAAGCCGGCGTTGTTGACCAGAACGTCCACCACCCGGCCCCGCGCGGCGATGGCTTCTAGCACCGGCACGTGGGCTTCAAACAAGGCCAGGTCGGCGGGGATGGCGAAGGCCTCGATCCCGTGCGCGGTGGAAAGCTCGGCCGCCAGCGCTTCGAGACGGTCCGCGCGCCGCGCCACCAGGGCCAGATCATACCCCCGCGCCGCATAGGCCCGCGCGAAAGCCTCGCCGATGCCGGCGGAGGCGCCGGTCACCAGCACAAGCGGTCTCTTACTCAGGTTTTGGACGCCCAAGCTTGAGCGTATTGTGCGTCCCTTGGTCCCAGTCGACGCCGGTCCGTCCATCGCACACACTCACCCGTGATCACGCAAGGCTTCCCGCTCAGCTTGTAGGGAGCCGGCGCCCGCGTCAAAGACTGTGTTTAGTGCGAGTCGAGTTTGGGGGCCTTTAGGTAAGTATGGCTATCGATCTGTCGACCCAGCTGATGCAGGCCACGGTTCAGGTCGAGCAGCAGCTTCCGGACGGCCGACACACCATCGGCACCGGCTTCCTCATCAGCGACCCGACGCCCGACGGCAAGCCACGGACGGTTCTGGTCACCGCGCGCCACGTGTTCGACCACATGCCGGGAACGACAGCCAATATCGGCTATCGCCTCCAGAACGCGGACGGCGGCTGGTGTTTCAAACCGGAAGCGGTGCGGATTCGTTCCGCGACGCGCGAACTTTTCGTCCATCACCCCAATCGCGACGTGGTGGCCATCGCCGTGACCGCGCCGCCTGAGTTCGCCAAGGCGGCGATCCCGCTGGCCTGGTTGGCCGGATCGGACACCTTTTCCAAGTTCAGCGTCGGGCCCGGCGACGAGATGATGGTGCTGGGCTATCCGCAGGGTCTGTCGGCCAATTCGGCAGGCTTCCCGATCCTGCGCTCCGGCCGCGTCGCCTCGCCGATCGAACCGGAGAAGGTCTCGCCGACCTTCCTGCTCGACTTCCGGGTCTTCCCCGGTAATTCCGGCGGGCCGGTCTTCATGTCCCAGGCCGACCACCGCCGGCCCGGCGCGGACGGTTCGGCGGACGTGCAATTCATCGCCGGCATGCTGACCCAGCAGGTGGAGCTGAACGACGTGCGGCTGGAGATCGGCATCGTCACCGACGCCGAGTTTATCCGCGAGACCATCGCCGAACTGGACCAGCCGGCTGGGCGCTCCGCACCGGCCACGCCGGACGCGAGGCCAGCCATTGCCCCCTCCCTGGTCGCCAGCCGCGACGTTTCCGCCGCCGTGGGCCGCGCCGTCGGAGACTGAGCCGAGCCCGGCGCCTGGGTCTCCGTTGGTAGCTGGGGGCGGGATCGAACCGCCGACCTGTGGGTTATGAATCCACCGCTCTAACCATCTGAGCTACCCAGCCCCAAGGAGGGCTCCCGTATCGGGAGGCGGCGTTATAGGGGCAAGCCTTCCATCCTTCAAGCGAGGCGAGCGCGGCTTTTCGCCGGCTCTTTCATGCGCGGGCTTCGCCGTCTAAACGAGCCGGATGCCCCGGACCGAGCCCATCCTGGTGATCAAGTTCAGCGCCCTGGGCGATTTCGTCCAGGCGTTCAGCGCCTTTGAGACCATCCGCGAGGCGCATCCGGCCGCCGAGATCACCCTACTGACCACCCCGCCCTATGCGGAACTGGCCCAGGCCAGCGGCCTGTTTGACCGGATCGAGACGGACGGGCGGCCCAAGGACCTGCTCGCGACCATCGCCCTGTTCCGACGGCTGCGCCGGGCGCGCTACGCTCGGGTCTACGACATCCAGACATCCAGCCGCTCGAAAGGCTATCGCGCCGGCTTCTTCCCGCGCTTTCCAGAGTGGTCAGGGATTTCGCCGGGCGCGTCGCACCGACAGGTCGGGCCTGAGCGGGAGCAGATGCACAATCTCGACCGGCTGGCGGACCAGCTGCACATCGCGGGCGTTGGACCGGCTTATCCGGGGGGACAGGCGCCGGCGCCGAACCTCGCCTGGGCCATCGAAGCCGCTCGGGCGGGCCATGCCTCGACGGCGGCGCGGTTCGGGATCAAGCCGCCCTACGTCCTGCTCGTCCCCGGGGTTTCGCCTGGGCGGACTGAAAAGCTGTGGCCGACGACGGCCTTCGCGGCGCTGGCCCGCACGCTGGCGGATCGTGGACTTGGCGTCGTCATCGCGGGCGGGCCGTCGGAGGCATCGTTGGCGCGGATCATCGTCGAGGCCGTTCCAACCGCCATCGACCTCACCGGCAAGACCAGTATGGTCGATCTGGCCGGCCTCGGCGCGGAGGCGGCTCTTTGCGTCACCAACGACACCGGCCCCGGCCACATGGCCGCCTATGCCGGCGCCCCTGGCTTGATGCTGATGAGCGCGGCATCGAGCCCGCGCCACTATGCCCCGAGGGCGAAGATGCGGGTGTTGCAGGTGGACGACCTGAACGCCCTGACGCCGGAGCGGGTATTGGCAGCGTTGGGAGACCTCGCGGCGGCGCGGTAGCGATGGGCGCGCCGGCTATTTCCGCCGCTCATCCTCGGCCGCGAAGTGGGCCATCTGGTCCGCGTGGGCCTTCTGGAACGCCGGCCTCGCCACGGCCCGGGCCACATAGGCCTTGCAGGCGGGATAGCCTTCAAGGCCGCCTAAGCGGTCAGGGAGGCGCAGGACGTCGGCCATCAGGATGTCCGCGACCGAGAAGCCGCCCGCGAGCCACTCTTGCTCAGTCAGCACCGGCTCCATCCGGCCAAGCCTGCCCTTGAAGAAGCCGTCGAACTGGGGCCAGACCGAACCCTCCTTGGCATTGGGCCAGACATTCAGCAGCCACCAGGGCAGCGAGGCCATTTCGACCGAGTTCAGAGCGGCGAACAGCCAATTGACCACCTCCGCCCGGTCCTTCGGGTCGATGGGCATCAGCACATCGCTGCATTCGCCAAGGTGCAGCAGGATAGCGCCGCTCTCGAAGATGGAGATGTCGCCGTCGGTGAGCCAGGGAACCTGGGCGAAGGGCTGATGCGCCAGGTGCTCTGCACCACGTTCGGCGAAGGGTGTGGACTCGACGCGATAGGGCAGGCCCGCCTCCTCCAGCGCCCAGCGGATGCGGATGTCGCGGACAAAGCCGCGCGGCATCTCCGGGACCCAATCGTAGGTGGTGAGGACGAAGCGGGTCATGAGCGGCGATCCTTGAGCAGCGGCGAGAGCGCCGCCGCCAGCCTAGCGCCGCCGGCTTTCAGCGAATAGCGCTCCAGGGCGCTGGCCTGGGCGAGCTTGGCCATCGCCAGGGCGCCGGCGGGATCGGCCAGGGCGGCGGCGATGGCGGCGGCCAGAGCTTCGGGATCGTCCTTGGGCGCGAGCCGGCCGAGCTGGCCGCCGGCGAGGATGTCGCGGGGGCCATCGATGTCCGTCGCCACCACCGGCGTCCCGTAGGCCATGGCCTCGATCACCACCAGGCCGAAGGGTTCGATGCGGGAGGAGAGGACAAACAGGTCCAGCGTCTTCAGCACCTCTACCGGCGAGTCCATCCAGCCGGGGAAGGCGACGAGATCACCGAGGCCCAGGCTGGCCGACAGCGCTTCCAGCGCCGCCCGCTCCGGCCCGTCGCCGGCGAGGGTGAGGTGGAAGCCTATGCCGCGCCCTTTGAGGATCTCGGCCGCTTTGAGCAGGACGTCGTAGCCCTTATTGCGATGCAGCCGGCCGATGGAGCCGATGACCGGCGGGCCGTCATGGGCGACGGGGCCGGGACCAGCCTTCAGCGGTGCGAAGTTCTCCACCACCACGGCCCGAAGGTCGGCGAACCGCTCGAACACGTCCTCCTGCACGGCATGGCTGACACAGATGGCCAGGCTGGCCTTGGCCAGGTCCTTGCGGGCTCGGAAGTTGTGCACCACCACCACGACTGGCAGGCGGCCCGCAAAGGCCTTCAGGGCCAGGCTGGCGGCGCGGGAGCCGTGGGCGATGATGAGTTGCGGCGCAAAGGTCTCGGTCAGGCGGCGCAGGCGGCCGGGCGCGCCAACGTCGAGCCGACCCCAGACGCTAAACGGCCGGTAGTCGGCGCCGGCGTCGAAGGCCTCACCGAGCCAGCTGCCCGGCGAGCCGACCGACATCACCACCGCGCCCTCGGTCTCCAGCGCCTTGTGGGCGTGCAGCGCCATGGCCTCAAGGCCGCCAGCGCCCTTGCCCAGCATGAGGTTGAGGATGCGGACTCCACGCACCGTCAGGCGCCGAGCAGGTCGGCGACCGCCTCGCCGATCGCCAGCGAACTGGTCAGGCCGGGGCTCTCGATGCCGAACAGGGCGACCAGGCCGTCGATGCCGTGGACACCGGCGTCGTCGAGGCGGAAATCGGGCTGGGCCTCGTTCGGCCCGTGGATCTTGGGCCGGATGCCGGCGTAGTCGGGGGTCAGGGCGCCGTCCGGCAGGCCGGGCCAGAACTTGCGGATATAGGCGGCGAACTCGGCCGCCTTGGCCGGATCGACAGTGTAGTCCTCGTGATCCACATATTGCAGATCCGGCCCGAACCTGGCCTGGCCGCCGAGGTCGCGGCGGTAATGGGTGCCGAGCGCGCCCTTGATCGGCGGCGGATAGATCAGCCGCTGGAACGGCGCCTTGCCGTTCAGGGCGAAATAAACCCCCTTGCCGTAGTGGAGCTTGGGGATGTCACTCGGTGGGAAACCCTCGATCTTCGCCGCCACCTCCTGGGCGCCGAGGCCGGGCGCGGTGACCATCAGGCGGCAGGTGAGTTCGGCTGGATCGGCGCCGCCGGTTCGGACCTTGAACCCCCCGCCGGGCAGGGGCTCGGCGCCCTCGAACGGCGCGCCGCAGACCACGGCGCCGCCGCGATCCTCGATCTCGCCCTGCAGGGCCAGCATGTAGCCATGGCTGTCGAAAATCCCGCTCTGCGGCGAGATCAGCGCCATCACCGCATTCAGCTCCGGCTCCAGCGCCCGCGCCTGAGCGCCGCTGAGCCGCTCGATCCCCTCGACGTCGTTGGTCTTGGCCTGGATCTCGATGGCTTCCAGCCGCTCGATCTCGTCGGCCTGGGTCGCCACCACCAGCTTGCCGCAGCGGTTGAAGGCGACGCCGTGGCTCTCGGCGAAGGCATAGAGCCGCCGCCGACCCTGGACGCAGAACTTCGCCCGCAGCGAGCCGGTCTTGTAATAGAGGCCGCCGTGGATGACCTCCGAATTGCGCGAGGACACCCCTTGGCCAATGGCCAGCTGCTTTTCGACCACCACGACGTTTAGGCCGCGTTGGGCAAGCGCGTAGCCGCAAGCCAGGCCCACCGCGCCCGCGCCGACCACCAGGGCGTCGAAATCGAAGGCGGGGGCGGCGTCGGTCAAGGCGATCCTGAGGGCTGGGAGATGTCCGTTCCCGGCGTGCCCCATGACGGTGGAATGATCAAGGGTGGATGGGAGCGGGTCTTACATAAGACTCAGCTCGCAACCTTACTGTTGGCGACGGTCGCAATGCGTCATTGATCGCTTGTAGGCCAGTTTTTCAGTCATCCGGCCTTGGTCAAGGACGCGCCAAAGGCGCGCCGCTACGCGGCCGGCGAAGCCGGTCCTTGAGCAAGGCCGGATGACTGAATCATGCTCCGCCAAGCGAACGATGGCCCGGTCTCGATCTCTGTCTTGTTCCGCGGGGTGGGATGACGAACCCCACCCAACCCCCTATCTTGGCCGCACCCCAAGGAGCCCCGCCATGATCGAACTCGTCGTCGACTCCCGTCGCCGGGACCTGGGAGGCTTCGAGGTCGGCCGGGTGCTGCCCTTCGCCAAGCACCGCACCGTTGGGCCGTTCGTCTTCTTCGACCACATGGGGCCGATCGACATGCCGGCGGGTGTGCCGCGCTCCACCGACGTGCGGCCTCACCCCCACATCGGCCTTTCCACCGTCACCTACCTTTTCTCTGGCGAGATGCGGCACCAGGACAGCGTCGGTTCCGACCAGCAGATCCGGCCCGGCGACGTCAACTGGATGACGGCCGGCAAGGGGATCAGCCATTCGGAGCGTTTCGACGGGTTGATCCGCGATCATGGCGGCTTCATGCACGGCATCCAGGCCTGGGTGGCGCTGCCGACGGAGTTGGAGGAGATCGACCCCGCCTTCGCCCATCACACCGGCGACGCCGACCTGCCCTACTACGAAGGCGGCGGCCTGAAGGCGCGGCTGATCGCCGGAACCGGGTTCGGCGCCGCGGCCAAGGTGAAGACCCATTCGCCGATGGTCTACGCCCACTGGGAGCTGACCGCCGGCGCCAGGGCCGGCGTGCCCGCCGACCACCCCGAACGCGCCATTTTCATCGCCAAGGGCGAGGTTGAGGTGGACGGGCACAATTACGTCGAGGGCCAGATGCTGGTGTTCGCGGCCGGCGATACGGTGGTTGTGACAGCGGTGCGCGACTCCACTGTCATGGTGCTTGGCGGCGAGCCGGTGGGCGAGCGGTTCCTGTGGTGGAACTTCGTCTCCCACTCCAAGGATCGGCTGGAGCAGGCCAAGGCCGACTGGAAGGCCGGCCGCTTCAAGCTGCCGCCGCATGACCACGACGAGTTTATTCCGTTGCCGGAGGATCCGCCGCCGCCGGCGCCGGCGTTGTAGGGACGGGCAAGCGTAGACGGTCTGACCCACGCTGTTGAACCGCAAGTGCGTGGTTCGAGACGCGACGAAGGCGTCGCTCCTCACCAGACTGATTATTTTGCAACCGCAAAAGCGAGTTTCCTGAGGAGCCCCGCTTGGGGCGTCTCGAAGGACGCACTCGGGTTCCGCTAGCCTCCCAACGAGACGGGCGTTCTATTTAACGGCCATCGCCGGGAAGAAAGCCCCCGCCGCGCCGGGAAACTCCACCGGGCTCGCATAGCCGTCCGCTGACACTGCCGAGACACCATAGAAGTAGTCGTCGATGTTGATGGTCTTCAGCGTCAGCGTTGTCGCCGACCCCGCATCGCGGCTCTGGGTCCAGAAAGGCGCCGTCGTCTCGCGCCACCAGACGCGGTAGCTGGCCGCGCCGGGGGACGGCGACCAGGTCAGGGTGGTGTCGGCGGTGACCGCGCCCTTGATCTTCACATCGTTGGGCGGCGGCGGGGCGTCCGCCAGGGCGGCGAGGGTGAGAATGTTCAGTCGGGCGACCTTGGCCAGGTAGGGGAAGTCCACACCCTCGATCACGTCGCCATAGCGGACGCCGTTCTCGACCCGGATGTCCTGGTGCTGGCGGGTGTAGTTCTCGTCCGCCTCGGTCAGGCGCACGGCGGGATAGCCGGCGGCCTGCAACGGCAGCTGATCGCCGCCGCGTCCGAAGCGGTCGGTTCGCAGGATCATCCGCACATGGAAGCCCGGCGTGTAGTCGCCCGCGATCCCGGCGATGAACCGGGCCAGGTTGCGCGAGGGCGCGTCCATCTCCCCGCCGGTGGCGGCCCGCGTCTTGGCCTCGGCGGGCGTTTCGGTGGCGCGGGTTCCTTCGGAAAAGACGCGGACGGAGGTGTTCTCGATCCTGCCGTCCAGGCCGTGGGTGTTGCCGATGATGTCGTTGTTGAGTTGAGCCTCGACCTTCCAGCCCTGGGCCTTGGCGTAGTCGGCCAGGAGCTTGCCGCCATAGAGGCCCTGCTCCTCGCCGTTCAGCACGGCGTAGACGATGGTGGCCTTGAATTTGTGATGGGAGAGGACGCGCGCCGCCTCCATCACCGCGGCCACGCCCGAGGCGTCGTCATTGGCGCCGGGCTCCTCGGCGTTGACATTCATCACGTCGGTGACGCGGCTGTCGATGTGGCCGCTGATGATCACCACCCGGTCCGGATCGCCGGTCCCGCGCTGGATGCCCATGACGTTCTGGATCAGGGTCGGCGTGGGGACCCGCTCGCCGGTGACGGTCTGCTCCGGCGTCACGACGGTGAGGCAGCCGCCGCAAGCGGCGCCGATATCGTCGAACCGGCTCTTCACCCAGCGCCTGGCCGCGCCGATGCCGCGCGTGGGCGAGGTCGCGTCCGACATTGTGTGGCGGGTGCCGAAGCCGACCAGGTGGGTGATGGTCGACTTCAGCTCGGCGGCCTTCACGGCGTTACCGATGGCGACCAGCTCGGCGTGGCGCGGCGGCGGCGCGGCGGTTGCGGCCGTGGCGGCCAAAAGGCCGGCGATGAGGGGAACCAGAGCCTTGCGCATCGTCAGCCTCCTGTCGGCATGCCCGCCCGAACGGGATTGAACCCGTGTTCATCAACAGACCAGAACCGTTATTGGCTTGGCTTTGACCGACCCGCGAGGCAAGGGCCGCCTGCGGTTTTGTGCGACTTGGGGCGGCAGTAGGAATGAGAGTCAGGGAATGGGCGCCGACGACGGCCTGCGCCATGGCCGTGCTGGCGTTCGCGGCCGCCGCTCCGGCTCAAACGACGCCGCCGTCCAGCAAGCCGCCCGCGTCCAAGACCACGGTCGCCGACGTCGTCGTCACCGCCTCCCGCGCCGACCTGATCGGCAAGGCGGTGACTGCCAGCCAGGGGTCTGTGACCCGCAAGGAGGTGGAGCTGCGGCCCATCTACCGCATCGGCCAGCTCTACGAGACCGTGCCGGGTCTGGTGGTCACGGTCCATTCCGGCGAGGGCAAGGCCAACCAGTATCTGCTGCGCGGCTTCAACCTGGACCACGGCACCGACTTCGCCAGCTTCATCGACGCCATGCCGGTGAACCGGCCCACCAACACCCACGGCCAGGGCTATTCCGACCAGAACTACCTGATGCCGCAGCTGGTGGGCGGGATCGACTACACCAAGGGGCCCTATTATGCGGCGATTGGGGATTTCGGCGCCGTGGGCTCGGCCCATGTGCGGCTGATCGACGACCTGCCCAGCCAGATCGCGCTGAGCGCCGGGACCCTGCGCGACGACGACGCCTTCGTCGCCGCCTCGCATCATTTCGACGCCGAAAACCGGGTCTGGGTCGCCGCCGACGTTGGTCATTACGACGGCCCCTGGAGCCCGGCCGGTGACTTCAGCAAGCTCAACGCCACTGCCCGCCTCAGCCACGGCGACGACGCCAGCGGCTATAGCCTGACGGCCATGTACTACGACAGCAAGGGCGGGCTGGAGACCGACCAGCCGCTGCGCGCCTATCAGCAGGGCCTGATCAGCCGTTATGGCGTGCTCGATCCCACCGACGCCAGCCGCTCGGAGCGCTACAGCCTGTCCGGCCACTATGGCGCCACGGGAGAGCATTGGACGGCGACGGCGAACGCCTATGCCATCCACTCGACCATGACCCTGTGGAACGACTTCACCCATTTCCTCGACGACGAGGTGAACGGCGACCAGGAACAGCAGGACGAGACCCGCGACACGGTCGGCGGCGATGTGGCCTTCAGCTACAAGGCGACGCCCTTCGGCCTGGCCAGCGACACTACCGTCGGCGTGCAGGAGCGCTATGACAGCCTCTACATCGACCGCCGCCACACCTTGCACCAAGCCGCGCTGGACTATTGCGACATAGAGGGCTTCACCCCCAACAGCCTGCCGCTGCCGGCCGACGCGCCCGTCTCGCCGCCCGGGGATCCGGCCACGCCCTATGCGGCGGTGCACGACGCGTGCAACGCCGACCGGGTCCACCTGAACGATCTGGGCGTCTATATCCAGAACACCACCCGCTGGACCAACTGGCTGCGGACCGAGATCGGCCTGCGCGAGGAAGACTACTGGGCCACCGACCGCAGCCTGACGACGGCCTTCTCCGGCTCGGGTTCGCAGACCCTTTTGCAGCCCAAGGGCAGTTTGATCCTGGGGCCATGGTGGAAGACCGAGGTCTATGTCAGCGCCGGGCGCGGCTTTCACTCCGACGATGTGCGCGGGGTGTTCGGCACCGTACCGCTGGAGGGTGTGCCGGCGGTGGCGGGCAAGACGCCCTTCCTGTCGCCGGCCACGGGCGAGGAGGTCGGCCTGCGCTCCAACATCCTGCCCCGGGTGCAGCTTCAGTTGGCTGTGTTCCAGGAAGACTTCAATTCCGAGCTGACCTATGACGCCGACGCCGGCGAGGACACCGCCAGCGGACCCAGCCGCCGCCAGGGGATCGAGGTGTCGGGCCAATATCACCCCGCCAGCTGGATCGAGTTCAACGCCGACCTGGCCTTCTCCAAGGCCCGCTATCGCGGCTCGCTCGCCGAGCTGAGCAACAACTTCGGCCTGAACGGCCCCTTCATCGCCAACGCCCCGACCTTCATCGGCTCCTTCGGCGTGCTGGTGGACAATCTGGGGGCCTGGTTCGGCGGCCTGCAATGGCGCGACCTCGGCCCCTATCCGGTCAACGACGGTGAGCAGTATCCCCAGGACAAGGGCTACAGCGAGGTCAACGTCGATGTCGGCTACAAGGTCAGCAGCCGGCTGAAGGTTCAGGCCAGCGTCTACAACCTGTTGAACAGCAAGGCCGATTCCGCCGCCTACTATTACGCCTCGCGGCTGCCCGGCGAGCCGGCTGACGGGATTTCGGGGATGCAGGTGCATCCGCTCGAGCCGATTTCGGCGCGACTGACGGTGACGGCGCTGTTCTAGTCCCCCGGCGCTGACCTTTCTACGTCATCCTGAGCCGCCGCGAAGCGGCGCGTCGAAGGACGCACACGGCCGCCGCTGCGTCCTTCGACACGCGCCCAAGAAGGCGCGGCTCAGGATGACGTAGAGGGGTGGCCGTCGGGAGATGGCCGACGAATTGACAAGTTCCGTCTTTGTTCTATGTTGGCGATAGAACAAACCGTGATTCGCCATGCAAGCCCTGTTTGACTTCGAACCCTCCCCCATCCTGCCGCGGCTGCACGAGCGGCTGAAGCAGGCTTTCGGGCCGCAAGTTCCCGCAAGTCGGCTCGACCCGGCGTCGCAGCTGGTGAAAGCCATGCTCAGCACACGGACCTATGACGCCGTGTCGTGGGCGGCTTATCTGCGGCTGAGGGGCGCCTTCATGTCGTGGGGCGATCTGGCGGAGGCCGAGCCCAAGGCCATCGAGGCCCTGATCGCCGACACCACCTTCGCCGATCAGAAGGCGCGCCAACTGCCGCTGTTGTTCCGCCTGATCGGACAGAGGACCGGCGGCTTCAGCCTGGACTTCCTGGCCGACCGGCCGGTGGAGCAGGCCATGGCCTGGCTGGAGGATCTGCCCGGGGTCGGCCGGCAGATCGCCGCGGCGGTGCTGAACTTCAGCACCCTGAACAAGCGGGTGATGGTGGTCGATACCCACGTCCATCGGGTGACCCGGCGGCTGGGCCTGTCAGGCCGCGCGGCCGAGCCGGCGCAGTCGTTCGACGCCCTGATGGCGATGGCGCCGGCGGCCTGGCCGCCCGAGGCCTTCTATGAGTTCCACTGGCTGATCAAGGGCCTGGGCCAGTCCATCTGCACCGACAGCCCGCCCGCCTGCGGCCGCTGCCCGCTGAACAGCCTCTGCCCCCGGGTGGACGTCGGCGTCGGCCGCAAGGTGGTCGCCTTCACCCCGGCCAAGAGCGGCGGACGGCGGCGATATTAGGGTCCGAAATCCTTCCATGCTTCGACGAGCTCAGCATGAGGATTTCTACTGTCTTTTCAGTAGGCCTCATCCTGAGCTTGTCGAAGGAGAGGCCGCGTCCACGAACCTCAAATCCTAGCCGTACAGCGCCGCATACTCCTCCGCGTACGGCGCGTAGGATTCCTTCATCGTCGCGCTGTTGAGCAGCATGGTGGCCAGCACCTCGTCGCCACCAGGGGCATAGAGCCGGGTCTTGACCCACAGGCTCTCGGTGCGGCGGCTGCCGCTCATGAAGACGACCTCGCGGTCGATCTCGTAGGCCTCGCCGACATAGAGCGGTCCCTTGATCAGGCGGATTTCCTGGTCGGCGAACAAGCCCACGGCGGGACCACGCAAGGGCATGCGGTCATCGCGCGCCGTGTACTGACAAAGCACGCTGATCATCTCCATCGGGATGATGGCGCGGCCGAAGGGCGAGGCCGCCGCGTGCGAGTAGATGGCCGCGGGTTCGGTGATCTTGGCCAGCTTCTGGGTCAGGGAGAAGGGATAGAGGGCGCCCATGTTCTGGTCCGCGTCCATCCGCACCGATTGGCGGCCGGTCTTCAGGCCCACATGCACCTCGTGCAGGATCACCGCGTCCTTCAGCGGCTCCAGCGACGCGATCCGCGCTTCCAGCGCCGTCGGCGGACCGCCGGCTCCAACCTGGGCCGTGCCACGCAGCACCTCGGTCCCGTCGCGCTTCTCCATGCGGATGGCGACCTGGGTTGCGCCATCGGCGGGCTTGTCCATGAAGGCGCGGACTTCCTCGCCCTCGAACACGGCGTTGCGGTAGTGGGCGGAGACGCAGCCTTCCGAGAACCAGCGCTGCCCGAACAGGGCCTCGCCCAGCGGCGCGAACTGGCTGAAGTGGGTCGGGCCTTCGATGGTCGCGGTCTTGAAGCCCAGCTTCTGGGCGGTGGCCGGATCGTGGATCGAGGCGTGGCCGTCGTACTCCTGCTCGGCCAACATCTGCCGCGGCCCACGCCATGGCCCGGCGATGGCCTGGCCGAGGTCCTCGATGGCGCAGTTGAAGGATGTGTCGGTCATGGCTTAGCCTCCCAAACTGTTTGTGAGACGCTAGCACACCCGCGAGGCGACGAGAGACCAAGATGCTGAAGACTTATTCCGGCGGCTGCCATTGCGGCGCCATTCGCTTCGAGGCGGACGTGGACATCAGCGCGGGGACCGGCAAATGCAATTGCTCGATCTGTGCGAAGGCCCGGCTTTGGACGGTCGATGCCAAGCCTGACGCTTTTCGCCTGCTCTCGGGACAGGCCGATATCACGGACTACCGGGGCAAGAACCCGGTCGCGCACCATCCCTTCTGCCGACACTGCGGTGTACGGGCTTTTCAGCGGGTGGGGATGCCGAACATGAGCGGCAGCGAATATTACAACGTCAGCTTAGCCTGCCTCGATGGCGTGGACATAGACGAGCTGATGGCCGCGCCCGTGACCTACTACGATGGCCTGAACGACGATTGGGACAAGACTCCTTCGGACACGCGCGCCCTCTAGAAGCTGCGCTTCAGCGTCAGTCGCCATTCACGCCCAACCCCCGGGATGGCGGTGACGTTGATGTAGATCGGGTCGGAGTTGGGGGTGACGTAGAATTTGTCGAACAGGTTGTCGATGTTGAGGTCCACCTCGTACGGCCCACGCTTGTAGAAACCGGACAGGTTCACCAGCGTATAGGCCGGATAGACCAGGCCGTTCTGGATGGTCTGCGCCGTCTGGGAGACATAGGTCGCGCCGGCCGTCACCCCCAGCTTGCCCCAGGGATGGGCGTCGGTGATGTAGTTGGCGTAGAGGCTGCCAACGGTGTTGGGGATGGTGGTCAGGGCGTAATTACCCCCTCGCCCCGGCAGGGTGTCGAAGGCGAACACCAGATAGGCGCCGCCCCAGACGCTGAGATCGCAGGCCGGATTGGCGCCGCAGACGGCCGAGGCCGGCAGATAGGCGTCCTCCTTGTCCGGGCCGAGCACCTCGGTGTGCTGGGTGTCGGCCGAGACGGTGAAGGACAGGTTCCTGGTCGCCAGCCAACGTATCTCAAGCTCCTCGCCGATGGACTCGGTGCGCTGGGAGACGTCGGTGAGGCCGGCCGGCTCGGTTCGGTGCTGTTTGTAGACATCGACCGAGCCGACCAGGGTGTGGTTCAGCAGCTGGAACTTGACCCCCGCCTCCGCCAGGTCCGACTGGCTGATCCAGGCGCCGGTCTGGATGTCCTGGGGCTTGAGGTCGCCGGCCTGCTGCACTTCCAGCGCGCCGTCGCGGGCATAGGTCAGATAGGGCATCAGACCCCAGCCGAGCTTGTAGGAGACCGAGGTGGTGTAGCTGGCGTTGTCCTTCGACGCGCTCTGCGGCGCCGTGGTCTCGAACGGCAGGATGCCGGTATCCACCGAGCGGACATGATAGTCGTCGTCGCGGGCGCCGAGGATGATGTCCAGCTTGCGGCCGATCTCGATGTCGGTGGTGGCGAAGACGCCGCCGTCCCCCTCACGGGAGTGGACGTCCATCTCCCAGCCCACGCAATTGGCGGGCTTCTGGTCGCCGGTGATCCCTGCGGCGAAGGGGTCGCACATGGTGTCGGTGGGCGTGGCGCCCACCGAATAGTCGCGGCGATCGACCGCGATCAGGCCGCTGTTGAAGCTCTGCATGTCGCGGCCCTGGTAGTCGCGATAGGAGACGCCGGCGATGGTGTTGGCGACCAGGGCGCCGTCGAAGCCGGTGAGCTTGAAATCATAGGTCGCGCGGCCTTCGAAGGTGTTGGTGCGGAACCAGGCGGGGAAGCCGTAGGAGACGAAACGCTGGTTCTCCAGCCCGTTGTAGAACAGCTGCAGCTTCAAGGTTGAATCGCCCGGCAGATCCTTGGCGACGCCGAAAACGAAGGCGGGCATGGAGGTCTTGGAGAAGTCGTCCGGCCCGACGCCGATGTTGCGCGGGCTGAGTTGGACCGTGGTTCCGGCGCCGGCGCTGTTCAGCGCGAATTGCGGCGGCAGGGCCGAGGTGGGCACGCCATAGACGGCATAGAGGCCGCCGCCGATCGCGGTGAAGTTGCCTGGATAGGCCCCGCCAAACGGCGTGGCCTGGTTTGGCGTGAGGTAGCCGGCGCCGGGTGTCGGGACCAGGGTGGTGTTCTGCCCGGTGATGTAGGTGCGGTTATCGATCAGCTGTTGCGTCAGCCGGTTCCAGCCTGGCGTCTGCACGTCGCCGGTGGAATGGAAGTAGAGGCCGTCGAAACTGGTCGACCAGCCGCCCGGCAGGTCGAAATCCACAGACAGTTCGCCGAGCTGATGCTTGGGATGGACGCCCTCGTAGAAGCTGTCGGAATCCTCGTCCTCGCCATAGACGTAGACGCCGCCGCTGGCGGCGCCAAAGCTGATCGGCGCGCCGGCTTGGCCGTCAATGACCTTCTTGCCATAGCTGCCGGCGGTGACGTCGATCTCGCCCAAGGGGTGGGTCAGGCTCTCGCTCTTGACCGACTTGGGCACGAAGTTGAGGAAGCCGCCGACCTTGCCGGGGCCATAGATGGGCGACGGCGGGCCGCGCACCACGTCGATCTGCGAGGCGTCCCCGATGGGGGTGGAATAGGTGCCCCGGTTCTCGATCAGCTTGAAGCCGAGGAAGTAGTTGTCGGCCAGGGTGCCGCGCACATCCAGCGAACCCGGCACGCCATAGAAGCTGGCCGTGTAGCTGGAGGGCGAGACAGCCACCAGATCGTTGACGGTCTGGATGCCGTAGCGCTGGATCGTCGTATCGGAGACCAGGCTGGCGGCGCGCGGCGTATCGATCAGCGCCTTGCGCAGGCCGAACACGGTGGTGGTGGGCCGGCGCTCCAACAGGCCAGCCTTGTCGGCGGTGACCACCACCTCGCCCACCGCCGTGGCGGAGGGCGACACGGGCGCGTCCGCCGCATGGGCCGCGTGGCCAGCGAGGGTGAGGGGCGCGAACAGGGCGGCGGCGCAGGCGGCCCCGAACAACTTCCGGCTACTGATCATGGGACGCTCCGGCAAAAAAGGCGTGCAACATCGACCGGGCTGGAAAGCCCGTTGAAAAGGTTCGGCGAAATTTCAGAAAAACCGTCAGATTGACCCGGCCGTTGGTCCTGGGGACCAGACCGGGCCGCATCAGCCCTTTCGGGCCTTGGGCCGCGAAGCCCAAAGAGGTGTGGTTTGGGGCGCGCTGGTCGGGCTGGAGGCGACGCGGTTGATCGAGTCCGCCGACACGCCGAGCGCGGCCATCATCGCCGCCCGGGCGCCCTCCGCGTCGCGCTTGGCGATACGGGCGGCGACGGCGCGGTGACGTTGCAGTTCGGCGACCTGGCCCTCGGGCCCATCGTCGTTCATGGCATAGGCCCAGAAGCGGGTGGCCTTGTGCTGCAGCGGGATCAGGATGCGGGCCAGGGTGGCGTTGCCGCTGGCGATGGCGACGCTGGCGTGGAAGTTCTGGTCCATGGCCACCAGGGCGCGGTGATCGTTGCGCTTCACGGCGTCTTCGCCACCGTCGAAGGCGCGGTTGATCAGGGCGATGTCCTGCTCGTCGGCGTTGATCGCGGCGAGAGCCGCGCAGTGAGGCTCGATCAGGCCGCAGGCCTCGAACGCCTGGCGGACCTCGATGATGTCCAGCGGCGAGACGATGGTGCCCGAGCGGGCCCGGCGGATGACCAGGCCTTCCAGGGCCAGCCGCCCCAGGGCGTCGCGGACGCCAGCCAGGCCAGCCTGATATCGGCGCACCAGTTCCTGCTCGTCCAGTCGCGCGCCGGGCGCGAGTTCGCCGAGGATGATGTCCAGCAGGATCTGCTCATAGACCTTGGACTTCTGCAGTTCGGGCGACCAGTCGTGCAGGACGACGCGCGAGCGCGAGCCGGCGTGCGGCGCCATCGCCGCCGCTTCCAACCCCTCCGCTCGTGACGTCCCGTCCATCCGGCCCCGCCGCTATCCCATACCAGCCCAATCTAGGCTGATTTTCGCAATGTCGCCAGTTGGCATGTAAACAGCGTTAACCCGCCGCGGGCGTCGGCGCCGCGCCGCCCGGAGCAGCCAGCCGCTGCTGGATGATCAGGCCTAGGGTTTGCGTATCGGAGATGAAACGCGGCCGCACCCCCGCCGTCGCCGAAGCCACCCACCGCGTGCAGGCATCGCGGACGCCAAGTTCCTCGACCACCAGGCGGAGCGGCCGCGGCGCGCCGTGGCGGCGCCGAACACCGATTTGGCCATCGAACAGACCCTAGACTACGGCCAAGCTTATGGGCTGCATGCAAATTCTCTTCCCCGAAGGCCGAACCCACCGGCCCGATCCGGCCTTGGCCCGGCCTTGGGGATGAAAATCCTGCCGCCCTGGGCTCGGCATAGCCTGGCCCAAAAAAGCGCGACCTTTGCGCGCATTTGATCGGTCAGCCGAATAACCCTTTGTGTTTCTCATCTGACATTATTCTACTGAGCTTGAAGAAAGACCGCCTAGGCGATCGACTGAATATCGCGAGTTGTGCTTTGGCGAAATTGCACGCGCCTTGTGCGCTGCCGATGCTGATGTCCCGCCAACGAACAACAGATTTGAGCCGGCGTGGGGGCGCCGGGGGAGACCGGAGGGGCTTGGATTTTGAATACTGCATGTAGCGCGCCGTCGATCGGCCCGGCGCGATTTCAGCGAAGCAGGCCCTGACCGTGGCCGCGATAAGCGCGCGCCTCGCCGCGTCGGACACCCACGTGCGTCTGGTCAGCCGCATCTGTAACGAGTTCTTCCTGGACAGCGCGGTCAGCTGTGCGGATTTGTTCAAGGGCGAGCTGCTGACCGGATTGGTCTTCATGGCCATCCTCAGGGAAAACGTGCGTCACATCGACCACGCCTCTGCGGAGGCCAAGACCTATGGCGGCCTCACCTCCCCGCCGCCCGACGAGGTGCGCGAGCCGGTGACCATCTATGTGGTCGCCAAGGTGCTGGGCCTGACCTACGAGACCGCCCGGCGGCATGTGAAGCGGCTGGTCGATGACGGCTATTGCGTGCGCCTGGAGCGTGGCCTGATGATCCCGGCCGATGTGCTGCTCAAGCCGGAAATGCTGCGGGCGAACGAACGCAATCTGGCCAGCTTCAACGCCCTGCTGCACAACGCGGTAAGGGCGGGGGTGGTGGTGGAGGTCGGGGCGGAGTGATCCTGGACGGTTCCGGGGTGCGGCCTCTCCTTCGATAAGCTCAGGAGGAGGCCTACTGAAGCCGCAATAGAAATCCTCATGCTGAGCTTGTCGAAGCATAAGAGGATTTCGGCTTCCCTCCCTATCCGCTATTCCGCAAGCCCGCCGAGACCCCGTTGATCGACATGTGGACGCCGCGGGCGATGTCTTCGTCCTCGTCGCCCCGTCGGCGGCGGCGGATCAGGTCGACCTGCAGCAGGTTCAGCCCGTCGATATAGGGCAGGCGCAGGCGGATGGATTCCTCCAGCCTGGGGTCGTTGGCCAGCAGGTGGCTCTGCCCGGTGATGGCCAGCACCGCGTCGCGGGTCTGGGTCCATTCGGCGGCGATGCGCGCGAAGACGGCGTCGGCCAGGGCGCGATCCTCGACCAGGTCGGCGTATTCGCGGGCAATGCGCAGGTTCGACTTGGCCAGCACCATCTCCATGTTCGAGAGCGTGGTACGGAAGAAGGCCGAGCCGCGATAGAGGGCGCGCAGGGCCTCCATCTTGCCCGCCTTCTCCAACTCGGCCACCGCCGCGCCGAAGCCGTACCAGCCCGGCAGCATCAGCCGCGCCTGGGACCAGGAGAAGACCCAGGGGATGGCGCGCAGGTCCTCGATCCGCGTCGAGGCGGTGCGTGAGGGCGGGCGGCTGCCGATCTTGAGCTCGGAGATTTCCGGTAGCGGCGTCGATTGGCGGAAGTAGGTCTCGAACCCGTCCGTGCCGTAGACCAGGTCGCGATAGGCGGCGTAGGCGCTGGCGCTGAGGGCCGCCAGCAGTTCGGCGCCCTGCCCGTCCGACGCGTCGGGAGCGCTATCGAAATCGGCAAGCAGGGTGGCGGCGGCCAGGGTCTCCAGATTGGCCCGGCCGACGTCGGGGTAGCCATATTTGGAGAACACCACCTCGCCCTGTTCGGTGATCCGCACGCCGGAGGTGACGGCGCCGGCCGGCAGGGCCTTGATCGCCTCGAAGGCCGAGCCGCCGCCGCGCCCGACCGCGCCGCCCCGGCCGTGAAAGAAGCGCAGGGCGACGCCTCGCTCCTTGCCCAAGGCGACCAGCCCGCCGATGGCGGCCCGGATCTCCCAGGTCGAGGTGACGTAGCCGCCATCCTTGTTGGAGTCCGAGTAGCCGATCATCACTTCCTGCAGGTCGCCCTGCCCGGCCAGCACGGCGCGGGCCAGGGCTAAGTCGAACCAGTCACTCATCACCTCGGCGCTGTCGCGCAGATCGTCGATTGTTTCGAACAGCGGCGCGATCCGCAGGGCGCAGGTCGGCGTCTCACCGGGGATGAACAGGCCGGCTTCTTTGAGCAGGATCGCTACCTCCAGCATGTCGGAGACGCTCGCGGCCTTGGAGATCACATAGTTGGCCACCGCCCCCACACCGAACTGGCGCCGCAGTCGGGCGGCGGCGTCGACGATGCTCAGCTCACGGAGGGTTTCTTCGGAATAGTCGCGATAGGGTGAGCGCAACAGGCGCGGGCTGGTCAGTTCCGCGACCAGCACCTTGCGTCGCCCCGCCTCGTCCAGGTCGAGATAGCCCTCGGTGACGCCCGCGCGCGCCAGCAGCTCGCCGACCGCCCGTTCGTGCACGTCGGAATTCTGGCGCAGGTCCATGGTCGCCAGATGGAAGCCGAAGCCGCCCACCGCTTCGCGCAGATCGAGCAGGCGCCCTTGCGCCAGGTCCGCGTCGCCATTGTCGGTCAGGGAGGCCGCGATCACGGTCAGGTCGGCGGCGAACGCTTCCGGCGTCGCATAGGCCGGCTCCTCGCCGCGCGGCAGACGGGCCGGCAGGCGACCGAGCAACTCGCGCCGGGTGGAGGCCAGCCGCGCATAGACGCGGGTCAAGGCCCGTCGATAGGGCTCGTCCGCCTTGTGCTCGGAACCATGCCCCGCGCCCTCGGCCAGGTCGGTGAGGGCGTCCGACACCTTCACCAGCTCCTGCGACAGCGACAGCTCGGCGCCGAGTTCGTGCACCTGTTCCAGATAGTGGTCGATCACCGTCTCGGCCTGGCTGCGGACCGCATAGTCCAGGCTCTCGGCGCCGACAAAGGGGTTGCCGTCCCGGTCGCCGCCGACCCAGGAGCCGAGCTTCAGGAAGTCCGGCAACGGCCCTTCGACGCCCAACACCCGGCCCACCGCCCGCTTGAACACCGGCAGCTGGGTCAGGAAGGTGCGGGCGAACACCGAGCGGGCGTTGTCGATCTCGTCGGTGACCTGAATGCGCACCGGCCGCAACATGCGGGTCTGCCACAGGGTGCGGATCTCCCGCTTCATCCTGGCTTCCAGGTCGGCCCGGTCCGCGGTCCGGAGCGAGCGTCGTTCGTAAACCTGCAAATGTTCGGCGATGGCCAGTTCGCGGTCGATGATGCTCTTGCGCCTGACCTCGGTGGGGTGGGCGGTGATCACCGGCGAGATGACGGCCTGCTGAAGGAAGGCGCGCACATCCTTGGCGTCGTCCGCCAGCCGGTCGGCCAGTTCGCGCAGGCCGTCGGTCTCGGTCTGCTGCAACTCGCGCCGGGCCAAGTGGTCGTCGGCGATGTTGGCCAGCTGGGAGAAGATGGAGAAGGCGCGGATCAGCAGGATCACTTCGGGCAGCTTCAGCTTCGCGAGTCGCTTGCGCAGCTCGGACGCATCGGCGCCGTCGCGGTGCTCGCCCACGGATTGCTGGCGGATGTCCTCGATCTGCTCATAGGCCCGCTGGCCATGCTGTTCGCGGATCACCTCGCCCAGCAGCCGGCCAAGCAGGCGGATGGAGGCGCGGCTCGCGCTGCCGGGGCGTGATGCGGCGTCACTGGAGAAGGGCTTCAGCGTCATGTCGATCCCAGGCTGAGCGGGTTGCCGCAGCGGTATAGCCGATAAACGCGCGGCGTCGCGCGGGAGGTTGCATTCGTCTCACGGTCGGCGCGCTGGCCAGGGCCGCAACTGGACAGGGCCGTGGATTTGAGCGCCAATGCCGCGAAATCAAGCGCGTAGCTTGGGGGGAAACGTCATGATGAAGTCCGCGCGGCTGTTCGTGATCGGCTGCTTGCTCATCCTGGCCGGCAGCGTGCTGGCGCATATGATCCAGACCACCAATGGCGTGGTGGTGCGCGAGGTGCGCTATCCCGGCGGCGACGGGACCGTGATGAGCGGCCTGCTCTATACGCCCAAGACGGCCGACGCCCAGCATCCGGCGCCCGCCGTCCTGGTCAGCCACGGTTTCATCAACACCCGCGAAATGCAGAGCCCGTTCGCGATCGAGCTGTCGCGGCGAGGCTTTGTGGTGCTGGCCATGGACATGGCCGGCCACGGCTATTCCGGCGGCTATGTCTCCACCGAGGGCTATGGCGGTCCGGCGGGGCTGAAATACCTGTCCGGCCTGCCCTTCGTGGACAAGACCAACATCGGCCTTGAGGGCCACAGCATGGGCGGCGCGCCGGTGATCAACGCCGCGCTGGCCTATCCGGACGGCTACAAGGCCGTGGTGCTGGAGGGCTCGACCCCCGGCTTCCTCGGCGGTCCCGGCGAGGGCACCGCCAGCTTCCCGCACAATCTGGAAGTGGTGATGGGCCAGTACGACGAGTTCGCGCCGCTGATGTGGCAGCAGGCGCGGGGCTCCATGGTCGGGATTTCCCCCCGGATGAAGGCCATCTTCGGCACGCCGATCGCGGTGGTTCCCGGCCAGATTTATGGCGACATCGCCGCCGGCACGGGCCGCCGGCTGGTCAACCCGCCGGTCGATCATCCGCAGGAGCATTTCAGCAACGCCGGCGTCGGCGCGGCGGTCGACTGGTTCCAGATGACGCTGAAGGGAGAGGCCTCGCCCCTGCGGTCCGACAACCAGATCTGGTTCTGGAAGGAGATCGGCACCCTGATCGGCTTCATCGGCTGCGTGACCCTGATCCTGGGGACCTTCAGCCTGCTGATCGACACGGTATTTGGGCTGATGAACAATCCGGCGGAGCCCACAGCGACCAAGCGCGACGGCCGCTGGTGGCTGGCGTTCGGCCTGACGGCGGCCATTCCGGCGCTGAGCTTCTACACCTTCATGAAGCTCGGGCCGGTGCTGTTCTTCGCCCCCTTCGCCATCACCAAGACCCTGCCCTTCGCCCTGGCGACCTTCCCCGAACAGATCACCAACCAGCTGGTGATCTGGGCCTTGCTCAACGGGGTGATCAGCCTGGCGCTGTCCTTCGTGCTGCGCCCAAGCCAAAAAGACATGGCAAAGCCAGCCTTCGTCCACCGCTGGGTGAGCGCGGCGGTGGTGGCGGCGATCAGCGTCGCGGCGGGCTATATCGCGCTGGCGCTGATGCAGCAGTTCCTGCAGGTGGATTTCCGCTTCTGGGTGCTGGGCCTGAAGGCCTTCGACCGCCGCCACCTGGGCATCTTTCTGGCCTACCTGCCGGACTTCACCGTCTTCTTCCTGCTGGCGCTGCGGTCCTTCAGCCTCAGCCTTCCGGTGAAGGGGGAGAGCCTGACGGCGTCCCTGGTGTTCGGCGCCGTGGCCATGTCACTCGGCTTCGCGGCGCTGATGGCGGTGCAATACATCCACATGGCCATGACCGGCCTGTTGCTGACCCCCGACGAGCCGCTGAACACCATCGTCGCCATGCAGTTCGTGCCGATCCTGGCCGTGGTCGGCGTGATCGCCGCCTACACCTACCGCCGCACCAGCGACTATGCGCCGGGCGCCTTCATCTGCGCCCTGTTCGTGACCTGGTACATTGTGGCGGGCACGGCGGTCTTCTCACCGACGCTGAAGTTCCCACCCGCGCCGGCGGCCAAGCCGGCGGTGGCGGCGGCGCCCGTAAAGAGCACCAGCTAGATCATGGCGCGCGCACAGGTCATCGTCGGGATCGGGGCGGCCAGCGGCATCGCGTCGATGATCGCGGCGACGACCGCGCTTTATCGGTGTTGGCCGCTGGGCATCCACACGGCTGGCCTTGCCGGACGCATGGCCTTTACCCTCCAGGTCGACGCGCTGGCCGCCATCCCCATGCTGCTGGCGATCATCGTCGTCGCCAACGGCCGCTTTCTGACCGAAGCCATCGACCCGACCCTGCACAAAGAGAGCGCCGCGGCCGAAATCAACGGGCGGGTGGCGGACAACACCACCCAGCAATTCGTGCTGTTTGTCGCCGCCACCCTGGCCCTGTGCCCGAGCCTGTCGAACGGCGAGTTGAAGATCGTTCCCGCCGCAGCAGCCGTGTTTGTGGTCGCCCGTTTCGCCTTCTGGATCGGCTACCGGATCAATCCGCTTTACCGAGCCTTCGGCATGGCGGCGACGATCTACCTGAGCCTGGGACTGCTCGGCTTCGCCCTGTGGCGAGCCGCCGCCGGCTGGGCCGCCGGATCGTTTCCCGGCTAGACCGCCTCCACCTTCCCGCGCTCGATCACGAAATCGTTCGGGTTCGGCGCGACGGTGGCGTTCCAGTAGTCCACCAGGGCGAAGGGCCAGTTCTGGGTGACGCGGCCGGCTTCGTTCTTGTACCAGCTGGTCACCGTGGGCGAGCCCCAGGCCATCAGCTTGTTGCCTTCATCGACGCGGATGTTGAAGGCGTCGTGGACGTCTTGGCGGCACTCGATGCTGGCGGCGTCCTTGTCCAACAAGAGCTTCAGGCAACCCGTGATGTAGCGGACGCTGCATTCGGAGAAGAAGATGATCGAGCCATTGACGACGATGTTGGTGTTTGGCCCGTAGATCATGAACAGGTTGGGGAAGCCCGGCGTGGTCATGCCGAGATAGGCGCGCGGGTCGCCGCTCCACTTGTCCTCCAGCGACACACCGCCCTTGCCGACGAATTTCATCGGATAGAGGAAGCGGCTGGCGTGGAAGCCGGTGCCATAGATGATCACATCGACGTCGTGGGCGACGCCGTCCCTGGTGACGATGCCTGTCGCCGTGATCTCGGCGATCGGGTCGGTGATCAGGTCGACATTGTCCTGCTGCAGCGCCTGAAGCCAGACGCCGTTGTCCAACAGGGCGCGCTTGCCGCCGAGGGGGTATTGCGGGATCACCTTATCGACCAGGTCCTTGTGGGCCTCGCCGATCTGGGCGGCGATGGCGAAGGTCATCATCTCGCGGAACTGCATATTGGCTTCCGACACCGCCGTGGTCGGACCAGTCCAGTCCGGGTCGGCGCGCACGCCGGCCAGGAAGCCGTCGGTGACCATCCAGAACAGGAAGAAGCGGTACCATTTGTCGTAGGTCGGCAGGGTCTCGAGCAGCCACTTCATCCCCTCCGGCACCTGCTCGTGATAGTGCGGCGTCGGGAAGGCCCAGGGCGGGGTGCGCTGGAAGATGGCCAGGCTGGCGACCTTGCCGGCGATCTCCGGCACGAACTGGAAGGCGCTAGCGCCGGTGCCGATCACGGCGACCTTCTTATCCGTAAGGTCCAGGTCGTGGCGCCATTGGGCGGAGTGGAACGATGCGCCCTTGAAGCTTTCGCGGCCCTTGATGTCGGGCAGGCGCGGGCGGTTCAGCTGGCCCACGGCGGTGATCACCGCATTGGCTTCGACCCAGCGCTCGCCGGCCTTGTCCTTCAGCTTCACCCGCCACAGCGAGCGGGCCTCGTCGAACACCGCCTCGACCAGGGTGGTCTCGAAACGGATGTGTTCGCGCAGATTGTAGCGGTCGGCGACGCCGCGGAAATAGTCCAGCAGCACCGGTTGCGGCGAGAAATGGTTCGGCCACTGATGATTGGGCTCGAACGAGTAGGAGTACATGTGGTTGGAGGAATCGACCCGGCAGCCGGGGTAGGTGTTTTCCAGCCAGGTGCCGCCGACGTCGGCGTTCTTCTCGATGATCTCATAGGGTACGCCGGCCTGACCCAGCCGGATGCCGGTGAGCAGGCCCGACATGCCGGCGCCGATCACCAGCACCTTCAGCCCCTTGGCCTTGGCCTTTTCCGCCGCGCTCCAGTTGGGGTCCTTGGTCGAGGTGGCGCCCATCGCCAACTCGTCGGCCAGGAAGTCGTCATAGCCATCGGGGATGTCGGCGCCGGTGACGAAGCTCATCAGCTTGCCGACCAGGGCCGGCGACGGGGAGGCCTTGGGCTTCAGGTCGCCGTCCAGCACGGACTGGATCACCGTGCGCGCGGCGGCCTTGATCTTGGCCTGCTCCTCGGCCGAGACGCCGATCTCATTCCGCTCCAGCGGATTGTAGGTTGGCCGCCACTCCGGCCTCAGCCAACCCGCATCATCGGTGATGCAGGCGATGGCCGCCACCAGCGCCGGCAGGTGCGCGGCTTCCAGGGCGGCGTCGATGGCTTGGTCGGAAGCTTGATCGGTCATGGCTAACGATCCTGACTATGAGTGCGTGCTTCGACGCGCGTCCGTTGGACGCGGCTCAGCATGACGTAGAATTATAGAGCCCACCAAAACACGTCATCCTGAGCCGGTCGCGTCAGCGACCATGTCGAAGGACGCACTAGCTGTGGGCGCGCGGAAGTCCGTGCCCGTCGGTTGGCCGTCGACGATCTGGTCGAGGTATTCCGACAGGCCGTACCCGACCTGGCCGTTGCAGGTATATTCGGTCATGCCCTCGGTGATCCGGGTGGTCAGCTCGGTCCCGTCGGCGGTCTTGCGGCGGTTGCGCAGCGGGATCAGCGACATGACCCGTCCGCCTACGGAGTATTCGGCGCCGGACTCGGTCTTCACCTTGGATCGCAGGTGGGTCTGGTAGCCGTTCTCGTCCCAGTCAGACTCCATCACAGCTTCGGTGATGATGTCGTAGACGCCGTCCTTCAGCACCATGCCGCCCTGGCGCACCTTGCCCTCGTCGTTGGCGACCAGGGAGATCATCATCGCGAAGTTCGGGCCGAAGTTCATCGGGCACCAGCGGTACCAGTTGATCGCCTGCCAGTGGCGCGGCCCCCAGCTCTTGTCGCGCAGGCCGTGGCCATCGATCTCGAACCGCTCCTCGCCGATGGAGAACCAGCCCTTGGCGGCCATGTGCTGCTCGTAGTGGGCCTTGGCGAAGGACTTTTCCGGATCGATCTCCAGGGGCGAGCCGTCCTCCCTCACCGTCTCGCCGCCCCACATGGGCGCGACGCCCTCGTAGTCGAGCTCGACCTTGCAGGGCAGGACAGGGTTCTCGCGGAAGGCCTTGGACGGGTCGGCCATCTCGTGCGGCCGCTCCAGCAGCACCGCCTTGCCGTCGTAGGTGACCCGCAACCGCTTGAACGGCTCGACCACCTCGACCTTCAGGCCGCCGGCGTCCATGGCGTCGTTGTTCGTGATCTTGGGCCGGCCGAACATGAAGCCGATGCGGCCGTCGGGCAGGTAGAGGCAGACGCTGATCTCGGCATAGCCCTCGTTGGGCCGGTTGCCGATGCGGAACCAGCCGCCGACCTTTCGGCCGGCGTCGAACACGTTGAAATACATGCTCTCATTGTAGTTGGCGGCGGCGTCCGGGACGTGGGTGTACTCGTCCTTCGGCTCCAGCCGGACCTTATAGCCGCTCGGCGCGCGGGCCATGGGCTCGTCTCCCTTATGCCCCGGCCGTCGTCGCGGCCGGCTCGTCGTCGATGACCCTAGAACCGGCCCGCTTGGCTGGAAAGCGTGACGTGGCGACAAGCAGACGAGCCCACGAATGTCGGCCCATCGACGAACCAATGGCCAAGCTCCGCGTTGTGAGCCCATGCCGCGCCAAAGCGGCGAAGGAGTTTGACTATGAAAACGCTTTTGATGTGCGCCGCCCTTGTGGTTGGCGCCGCGGCTCCGGCCATGCAGGCCAACGCCGAAGGCGATCACGCTGTCGGCGTCAAGATCGGCACCCTGTCCTGCCATGAGAAGAGTGGCTGGGGCTTCGTCTTCGGCTCGTCGCATGAGGTGCGGTGCGTCTATGCCGGCGCCAACCACGAAGAGCACTATGAGGGCAGCATCTCCAAGTTCGGCGTCGATATCGGCTATCAGAAGTCCGGTGTCATTCTGTGGGAAGTCGTCGCGCCCAACGATCATCCGGCGCCTGGCGCGCTGGCCGGCCATTACGGCGGCGTGACCGCCAGCGCGGCGGTCGGCCTCGGTGTCGGCGCCAACGCCCTGATCGGCGGCTCCAACCGCGGCTTCGCCCTGCAACCGGTCAGCGTCCAAGGCATGACCGGCCTCAACATCGCCGCCGGCATCGGCGAGTTGACGCTGCACCACGAGGAGTAGGGGTCGGCCCGCGACAATCACCGTGCCCCAGGCCTCGTGCCTGGGGCCCATTGAGCGCGAACGGATCGAGGTTCGTCGAGGCGGCCGGGCCGGTGCGAAGCGTCTGCCGATCCAGTCCAATGGACCCCAGGCACAAGGCCTGGGGTACGGGCGTGCCGGGGGCCGTGAGCCTTACACCAGCTCCGTCGGCTTCAGGTTCAGTTCCTTCAGCAGGGGTTCGGCGTAGTCGATGCGGCCGGTCATGGTCTTCGGGTCGCCCGACGACAGCTGGTAGACCGCCTCGGCTATGTATTCGATCGGCTGTACCCGGTCCTTGGTCGCCTCGTTGATCAGGCCGTGGACCGCCACCCCGGGGGTATCGACCAGGCCGGGGGAGACCACGTTCACGGCGATGTTGTCGTCATAGACCTCCGCCGCCAGGCCAGTGGTGAACCGCTCCAGCGCCGCCTTGCACATGCCATAGACCGTGCCGCCGCGGCCGGCGCGCATATAGGGCTGCTTGGGGTGCAGGCCGGCGGGGGAGGAGATGTTGACGATCCAGCCCGACTTGCGCGCCTTCATCGACGGCAGCACCAGTTGCGACAGGTGGAAGGGCGCATAGACCTGCACCTCCATCATCAGCTTGAATCGCTTCTCGGTGAAGTCGATCACCGGGACGAAATAGGTGATGGCGGCGTTGTTCACCAATATGTCGATCGGCCCATAGGCGTCGGTCGCCTGCTCGATCAGCCGCTCGCGCTCGACGGCCTGCGCCAGGTCGGCCTTGACCAGAGTCGCGTGACCGCCGGCGGCCTTGATCCGCTCCACCGTATCGCCCAGCGTGCCGGAGAGCCGGCTTTCACCCTCCTCCGCCGTGCGGGCGGAGACGACGATCTTGGCGCCCTCCATGGCCAGCCGCGCGGCGATCGCCTCGCCGATGCCCCGGCTCGCGCCGGTGACCAGGGCGACCTTGCCCTTGAGTTTGCCGTTCGGATTGATGCTCGCCGACATGCCGTTTCCTCCGTCTGTTTGGTTTTTCCAAACCCTCGCGCGGAAAGGCGGTGGAGGCAAACGGATTCAGGATGGGGTGTCTGGAAGTGGGGCGACTTGAGTGCGTGCTTCGACGCGGGCGCAAGAGCGCCCGGCTCAGCATGACGTAGAATTTTTGCAATCCGCAAACGACGTCATCCTGAGCCGACCGCGTAGCGGGCGCGTCGAAGGACGCACAAGGCCCGCGAGCGCACCAATGCCGAGCTTGTGAACGTTGGTCGATTGACGCCAAACGCCATCGGCATATTGTATGGGTATATGCATACAATATCGACCCAAATCCTCGCCACCCTCACCCGCGATGACACCGGCGTGCCGATCTATGTCCAGCTGCGCGAGCAGCTGCTCAGGGCGATCGGCGCGGGCACGCTAAAACCCGGCGAACGCATGCCGACCATGCGCGAAGTCGCCGTGGCGCTGAGGGTCGATCTGAACACCGTCCGCCATGCCTATGAGGATCTGGAGCGGGCCGGCGCCATCGTGCTGGAGCGGGGGCGCGGCAGCTTTGTCGCCGAGCACCCGCCGACCACCGACGAGGCGGCCCACGCCGAACTGACCGACAACCTGGCCAAACAGACGATCGCCACGGCCCGCACCACGGGGGTGGATCCCCTCGCCCTGGCCCGCCGCATCGCCGAGTTGGCGAAATAGAGGGAGCTACCTCCATGAACAGAACTCCGCGTAACCAGTTCGCTTATTTCCTGATGATCATCGGCTTTCTGATCGCGGGCGGGGTCGTCGCGCTCGGCCACGACATGGTCCCGCTCAACGTTTTCGCGGGCGCGATCATCGTCATCATCTCTGTCTTCATCCCGCAGAGCCTGATCATGGCCAACCAGTGGGAGCGGGCGGTGGTGCTGCGCCTGGGCAAGCTGCAGGGGATCAAGGGGCCGGGCCTGTTCATCATCTTTCCGATCATCGACACGGTCGCGGTGTGGATCGACCAGCGCATCCAGACCACCGAGTTCAACGCCGAACAGGCGCTGAGCAAGGACACGGTGCCTGTGAACGTCGATGCCGTGGTCTTCTGGCAGGTGCACGACCCGGAGCGGGCGGCGCTGGAGATCACCGACTATCGCGAGGCCATCGGCCGGGTGGCGCAGACCAGCTTGCGGGAAATGGTGGGCTCCTCGCCCCTGGCCGTGCTGCTGTCCGACCGCAAGAATGGCGATGAGCTGCTGCGTGCCGAGATCGGCCGCAAGACCGCCGACTGGGGCGTGTCGGTGATGAGTGTCGAGATGCGCGACATCAGCGTGCCGCCGGAGCTGCAGGACGCCATGAGCCGCCAGGCCCAGGCCGAGCGCGAACTGCTGGCCCGGGTCATGCTGGGGGATGCGGAAAAACAGATCGCCTCCAAGTTCGTGGAGGCCGCGGACATCTACGCCAAGAGCCCGGCGGCGCTGGAGCTCCGGGCCATGAACATCATCTATGAAACAACCAAGGAGCGCGGCGCGACTATCTTGATGCCGACGTCCATGGTCAACGCCATGAACCCGATCGGCATGCTTGGCCTGGCTGCGGCGGTGCGGCAGACTACGGACGAATAACCAGACAGTCCTTGGGGAGGACGTGATGTTGAAACCGTTTCTGGCCGCGGCCTTCGTGCTCGCCGCCGTGCTGGCCTTCGCCGCGCCGGCAATGGCCGAGGACGCGGCGGGGGATTGGACCGGCGTCGTCACCACCCCGGCCGCCGCCCTGCATGTCGCCGTGCATATCCACGCGACCGGCGCGGGCGGATACACCGGCACGGTCGACAGTCCCGACCAGGGGGCGTTCGATGTGCCCCTGGCTAAGGTGGTCGTCTCCGAGGGTCGCCTCAGCTTCGATGTGCCCGCGACGCACGGGTCCTACGCCGGCCAATGGGACGCCGGCGCCCATCAATGGAAGGGCGTGCTCACTCAGGCCGGGGCGGCGCTGCCGCTGAACCTCGCCCATGGCGCCCTGGCGGGAAAGCCCATCGTCGCCGGACTGGACGGCGACTGGGTCGGCGTCCTCGCCATCACGCCCACCACCAGCCTGCGGGTGGTATTCCATATCCACACCGGCCCGCACGGGACCCTCGTCAACCTGGTCAGCCTCGACCAGGGCGCGGCGAGCCTGCCGGTGGACGGCCTGGAGCGGAAAGGCGATCACGTCGAATTATCCATGGAAGCCCTGCAGGCGACCTATGAGGCGAGCCTCAGCGACGGCGGCAAAACCATGACCGGGACCTTCAGCCAGGGCCTGGGCTCGTTCCCGCTGGTGCTGAAGCGCGATGCGCCGATCCCGCCGGCGGCGGCGAAGCCCGCTGAAGCGGCGGCGACCGGAGCGTCGGCCTGGGCCGCGCCGTCCGACGCCGCCATCGACCAGATTCTCAACGAGCGGATCGATGTGCAGAAGCAGGGCGTCGGCATCGTGGTCGGGCTGATCGACGCCCATGGACGTCGGTTCATCTCCGAGGGCGCGTTCGACCAGGTCGATGACCGGCCGGTGGGCCACGACACCATTTTCGAGATGGGCTCGATCACCAAGGTGTTCACCGCAACCCTGCTCACCCTGGCGGTGGAGCGCGGCGAGGTGAAGCTGGACGATCCGGTAGCGAAATATTTGCCGGCGATCGTGCACATGCCCGAGCGCGGCGGCAAGCAGATCACCCTGCGGGACCTGGCCCAGCACATGTCCGGCCTGCCGAGAATGCCGAGCAACTTCGCGCCGAAAGACGCGAACAATCCGTATGCGGATTATGACGACGCCCAGCTGTTCGCCTTCCTGAGCAGCTATGCCCTGCCCCGCGATATCGGCTCCAAATGGGAGTATTCGAACCTGGGCGTCGGCCTGCTCGGCGAGGTGCTCGCCCGGCGGGCGGGCATGAGCTACCCGGCCCTGGTCAAGAGACGGATTCTGGATCCCCTCGGCATGACCAGCAGCGGGATCACCCTGACGCCGGAGGAGGCCAAGCGGTTCGCCATCGGCCACGACGGCTACCTGCGCCCCACGGCCCATTGGGACCTGGCGGCCCTGGCCGGCGCGGGCGCGCTCCGGTCCGACGCCGACGACATGCTGACCTTCCTGGCCGCCAATATCGGCCTGACGCCGACGCCGCTGAAAAGCGCCATGGACGCGACCCTGGCGGTGAAGCGCATCCCAAATCTGCCCAATAACGAGCAGGCGCTGGGTTGGGATGTGCGCCACTCGCCCTATGGCGACATCATCTGGCACAACGGCGGCACCGGCGGCTTCCGCACCATGATCGCCTTCAATCCGGCGGTGAAGGTGGGCGTGGTGGTGCTGACCAACGTCGCCAACGAGAGCGGCGGCGACGACATCGCCTTTCACATCCTGGCCGGCGCGCAACTGTCCGCGCTGACGCCGCCTGGTCCCGCGCCGGGCGAGGGGCGCACGGTCGTTTCCCTGGGCGCCGACAAGCTGGACGCCCTGGTCGGCCACTATCAGATGGGGCCGGGTGTTTCGGTGACCGTCACCCGCGATGGCGACCACCTGTTCGCCCAGCTGACGGGTCAGTCGGCCTACGAACTCTTTCCGGAGAGCGCCACGGACTTCTTCTTCAAGGTCGTCGACGCCCAGTTGAAATTCACCCTCGGCCCCAACGGTCGGGCGACCGGCTTCGTGTTGCACCAGAATGGCAAGGACTTGCCGGGGACGCGGGCGCCGTAGGCGCGGTAATCCTTCTTCTCTTGCAGGAGAAGGGGCGCCCTACCCTGACGCCACGACAGTCTGTCGGGCGAACGCGGTTCGGGGTAGCATCCCGCCGAAACCCGGCTTCAGGGGCGAGGAAACCATGCACGATCTGGTCATTCGAGGCGGCCTTATGGCCGACGGCACCGGCGATACGGCGCGGATCGCCGATGTGGCGATCGACGGCGGGCTGATCGTCGAGGTCGGCGTCGTGGCGGGCAAGGGCCGGCGGGAGATCGATGCAGCGGGCCTGCTGGTCACGCCGGGGTGGGTCGATATCCACACCCATTATGACGGCCAGGCGACCTGGGACCCCTATCTGTCGCCGTCCTGCTGGCACGGTGTCACCACCGTGGTGATGGGCAATTGCGGCGTCGGCTTCGCGCCGGCCAAGCCCGACAAGCACGACTGGCTGATCTCGCTGATGGAGGCCGTCGAGGACATTCCTGGCACGGCCCTGGCCGAGGGCATCAAGTGGAACTGGGAGACCTTTCCCGAATATATGGACGACTTGGACGCCAAGGCCCGGGTGCTGGACATCGCGACACAAGCGCCGCACGGATCGATCCGCGCCTATGTCATGGGCGACCGGGGCGCGCGCAACGAGAAGGCGACGCCCGAGGACATCGCCGCCATGGCCGACATCGTGCGCGACTCGATCAAGGCCGGCGCCCTGGGCTTTTCCACCTCCCGCACCATGCTGCACCGGACCAAGGACGGCGAGGTCGTGCCGGGCACCTTCGCCAGCGCGGACGAGTTGATCGGCATCGGCCAGGCCATGGCCGAGGGCGGCCACGGGGTGTTCGAGATGGCCTCCGACATGGCGCCGGCCGAGGACGAGTTCCGCTGGATGCGCGACATGTCCAGGCAGACCGGCGTGCCGGTCACCTATGGCCTGCTGCAGTCGCCCTTCCAGCCGCAGAAGTGGCGCGACCTGCTGGCCCTCACTGATGAAGCGCGGGCCGAGGGCGCCAAGATCACCGCCCAGATCGCCTGCCGGCCCACCGGCATGGTGCTGGGCTGGCAGAGCAGCGTGCACCCCTTCGTGGCGCGGCCGACCTATCGCAGGCTGGCCGCCCTGCCCTTCGCCGAGCGGCTGGTGGAGCTGAAGAAGCCTGACGTGCGCGCCGCCATCCTGTCCGAGCCGTCGCCCGGCGACAATCCGCTGTCGCAGATGCTGCTGTCCGGCTTCGACCGCATGTACCGGCTGGAGAATGACGGGGTGCTCGACTACGAACCCCGCGCCGAGGACAGCATCGCCGTCCTGGCCGAGCGCACGGGCCAGGCGCCGGACGCCATCGTCTACGACATGCTGATGGAGAAGGACGGGCGCGGCTACATCTACCTGCCGCTGTTGAACTACGCCCTCAACAACTTCGATCATATCCACGAGATGATGCAGAGCGGCTCGACCATCCTCAGCCTGTCGGACGGCGGCGCCCATTGCGGAGTCATCTGCGACGCCAGCTTCCCCACCTATATGCTGACCTACTGGGTCCGCGACCGGGCGCGCGGCGAGCGGATGCCGCTGGAGAAGGTAGTGCGGATGCAGACTCACGACACCGCCAAGCTCTACGGCCTCACCGACCGCGGCGTGCTGGCGCCGGGGATGAAGGCCGACGTCAATGTGATCGACCTGGAGCGCTTGCGCATCCTGCCGCCTGAGATGGCGTTCGACCTGCCGGCCGAGGGGCGGCGGCTGATCCAGAAGGCGGAGGGCTATCGGGCGACGATCGTTTCGGGGCTGGTTACGTTCGAGAACGGCGAATCGACGGGGGAGATGCCCGGAAAGCTGGTGCGCGGACCGCAGGCGCCGAAGGGGGTCAAGCAGGTCTCGGCTGAGATGGCCTAGGGTTTCCTTGGCCTTCGCGCGCTGGCGGGCAGGCCGCGCGGCTAACCCTCGGGTGAACGCCAGCCGGCCCGGGCCGCACCAAGACTACTGTGATGAGGGCTTGCGCGCCCTGGCGGCGACCATGGATGATCGGGTGATCGCCGCGCACGGCTATTCCTTTTAGGTCCGCAAGATCGCCATGGACGAAGCCGGATTCATCAAAACGGCCAACCGCGCCTTGAAGCTCGATAAGGCTCGCCTGATCGGCGGCTGCCTGCGGCTGCCGGTGGCGGTGGATGCGGAACGGCTGCGCCGCGAAGTGGAGGCTCTGCCGGATGCAGCCTGGACGACCACGGGCGGCAGGGTCGGGGTGCACAGCGCGGCGGCGGCCTTGTTTCTGCGCGGCCACGCGCCCGCCGAGGGCCCGCAGCCAGTCCACGACCTGCCCGTTCTGGATCGTCTGCCCTATTGCCGCAGCCTGATCACCGAATCCATCGCCGCGCCGCCGTTGCGCTGCCTGCTGGCGCGGCTTCCGGGCGGCGTGCGCATCAAGGCCCACACCGATCGAGGGGTCTATTTCTCAAACACGATCCGCATCCATTTTCCGGTGATCACCCACCCCGAGGTCTGGATGTTTTGCGATGGGCTGGTCTATGCGATGGCGTCCGGCGAAGCCTGGGCGTTGAACAACTCCGCCTTGCACGGTGTCTGGAACGCCGACCCGGCGCGGCCACGCACCCATCTCATCTGCGACTATCAGGCTTCGCCGGGACTGCGCGATCTGCTGGCGACGGGTGCGCGCGACCTGGGCCGGCGCGACGAGGCGATCATGAGCGAGATTGGCGTGCGGCCCGATGGAGCGCCGGACGGCCTTTAGCTTTCGCCGACGCTCGCGTGAGTGAAGCCAGCGCTCGCCGCCTGATCGACCATGCGTGGGTCCGGCAGGCCGTGGAGCAGGAGGTTGGGGCTGACGTTCTTGGACAGGGCGACGAAGGCCTTGAGCCGCGCGTCGAACTCTGGCTGGCGCGGGGCGAGCAGGTCGGCGTCCACCGCCACGCCGCGCAGACCGCAGCCCTTCACCGCCGAAATCGCGGCCTTGGACGGCTTGATCCGGCCGATCACCCCCAGGCAAAGGGAACGGACCAGACCCACCACCTCGATCAGGCGGCTGGGCGGCACGCCAGGGTCCAGGTCGGCGATCTCGATCAGCACGCTGCCGCGCATGGATTCGCGCACCGACTGGGTGAGCGCCAGGAGGCGCTGGCGGCTGCGCTGGGTGGCCAGGGAGGCGAAGCTGAGGGGCACATGCAGGGTCAGCGGACCGCCTTGTTCGAGCTGTTCCTCGAGCAGGGTGGAGGCATAGACCGCCGTCGCCACATCGATCTCCTCAAGATCGACGACATCGGTCTTGGTCCGCACGCCTTCCCGCTCGACGACGAAGGAGGTGATCAGCCCCTTGCGCAGATTCCACACCCCATCGACGCGAAGCTTGAGGTCGAAGCCGCCGCGCTTGGGCGGCGCCAGCTCGATGATGCTGGAGCGGCCGGCGAGCGGCGGCTTCCAGTGGGTGGCGGCCGGCGCGTGGTCGGCAAGGGGGCCGGTGACCGCGGCGGCCAGCTGTTCGGCGGGCGTTTCGGCCGCAGCCTGTCCATCGGACGAGGGGCGCTTGAGCTTGGTCAGATCGACCGGCGCGGAGGTCATCTGGCCGCCGGCGATGGAGGAGACCGCGCGGACGTCCATGTCGGCCGCCCTGGCCTCGCCAAGGAAGAACTTCAGCACCCCCTGCAGGATGGTGAAACAGACCCCTTGCGCCGCATAGCGGTCGGAGCCCGGCTGGGCGATGGTGTAGCTGACCTCGTCGATGCGCAGGAAGATGTCGGCCGGGCCGAGGGTGCGCTCCAACTCGCGGTCCACATGGTCCCAGATCTGGGTGCGCTTGACGGTCCAGCGGTCACCGAGTTTGCGGCGGATGGCGTCCAGGCCGATGACGCTGACCAGGCCGGCGTTGAGCAGCGCTGGATTGCTGATCCGATCCAGAATCTCGGTCGCCCCGGCCGCCGTGATGCGGTCGGCCCTGGTCTGGGCTGCGCCGCCGGGGGCGACATCGAGGACGGGTTGTGGGCTTGGACCAGACACGAAAATGCCATCGCCATGGGAAGGGGCCGCGAACCCTACCCATTCTGGTGTTAGCCTAGGCTTAACAGCCTCTACTTTGCGACAGCGTGACGCGCGGTTTCAAAAGCCGCCGCGGAGCGGATCATGGTTACGGGATCGGACCTGGACGGGCGCCAGCCGAGGGTGGTCATCGCCGCCTTTGGGTCCGCCACCAGCTTCGGCGGATCGCCGGCGCGGCGGCCGGCCATCTCATAGGCCACGGGCTTGCCCAACGCGGTCTCGGCGGCGGCGACGATCTCCAGCACCGACAGCCCCTTGCCGACGCCGAGGTTGAACGGCCGGGAGCCGCCGCCGGACTTGAGGTAGCGCATGGCCGCCACGTGGGCGTCGGCGAGGTCCGTCACATGCACATAGTCGCGCACGGCCGAGCCGTCCGGCGTGGGGTAGTCGTCGCCGAACAGCTTCAGCGGCGCGCCGGCGCCCAGCACCGACTTGATCAGGTTGGGGATCAGGTGGGTCTCAGGCTCATGCCGCTCGCCGATCTCGCCATCCGCGTCGGCGCCGGCGGCGTTGAAGTAGCGCAGGGCCGCCCAGGAGAAGCCCTTGGCCTGGCCCATCCACTTCAGCGCCCCCTCGATCACCCGCTTGGTCTCGCCATAGGTGTTGGTGGGATTGAGCGGATAGTCCTCACCGATCAGGTCGGCTTCGGCCGCGCCATAGACGGCGGCGCTGGAGGAGAAGACCACCTGTTCGACCTTCTCCTCGGTCAGGGCTTCCAGGAAGCGGAGCGTAGCAGTGACGTTGTTATCGTAGTAGATTTCCGGCTTGATCATGGACTCGCCCACCAGGCTGGCGGCGGCGAAGTGCATGGCGCTGGTGACGCCGTATTCGCGGATCGCTGCGCGCACCTTGTCCTTGTCGCGGATGTCGGCCTGGACCAGCGGACCCCACTTCACCGCGTCCGCATGACCGGTGCGCAGGTTGTCCAGCACCACCGGCTGGTAGCCTGCTTGATGCAAAGCCTTGCAGGCGTGCGATCCGACATAGCCGGCCCCGCCGGCGACCAAAATGCTCTCGACCAATGCATTTCCTTTAAACAATGCAGCGAAACAGTCGGTTACAGGGTTTGTCTCGCGGTTGCGAGATTGGCCCCCTAAAGACCAGCCCTCCATAAAAGGCGCTCATCGGCATGACCATCGCATTTATCGACCTCGCCGCGCAGCAGAAGCGGATCAAGCCGCAGATCGACGCCGCCATCGCCAAGGTGCTGGCCCACGGCGGCTATGTGATGGGGCCCGAGGTGCGAGAATTCGAGGCCGCCATGGCGGCCTTTGCGGGCTCGAAGCACTGCCTGTCCTGCGCCAACGGCACCGAGGCTCTGGCCCTGCCGCTGATGGCCTGGGAGATCGGGGCGGGGGACGCGGTCTTCTGCCCGAGCTTCACCTTCGCGGCGACGGGCGAGATCATTCCCTGGCTCGGCGCCTCGCCGGTGTTCGTCGATATCCTGCCGGACACCTACAACCTGGACCCGGCCCGGCTGGAAGCGGCCATTGTCGCGATCAAGGCGGAGGGCAAGCTGACGCCCAAGGCCATCATCGCCGTCGATCTGTTCGGCCAGCCGGCGGACTATCCCGCCATCTCGGCGATCGCCAAAAAGCACGGCCTGAAGCTGATCGCCGACTCGGCGCAGGGCTTCGGCTGCACCCTGAACGGCAAGCACCCGGGCGCCTGGGCCGACGTGGTGACCACCAGCTTCTTCCCGGCCAAGCCGCTGGGCTGTTACGGCGACGGCGGCGCGGTGCTGACGGACGACGACTGGCTGGCGGAGCGGATCGATTCCCTGCGCGTGCACGGCAAGGCTACCGCCAGCGACATCCAGGGCCGCACGTTTGAGCATGATCCCAAGTATCTGAACGTCCGTGTCGGCCTGAACAGCCGGCTCGACACCATCCAGGCCGCGATCCTGATCGAGAAGCTGAAGGTGTTCGCCGACGAGTTGGAAAAGCGCGACGCCATCGCCAGACGCTATGCCGCGGGCCTCAGGGGCTCGGTGGCGCAGGCGCCGGTGGTGATCGAGGGCGGCTTCTCGACCTGGGCCCAGTACACCATCGAGCACGCCAACCGCGATGGCCTGGCCGCCCACCTGAAGCACCTGGGCATCCCCACCGCCGCCTACTACCCGATGCCGATGCACACCCAGGAGGTCTATGGCGTCTATCCGCGTCCCGGTGGCCTGCCGGTGAGCGAGGCCAAGGCCGCGACCGTGCTGGCCTTGCCGATGCACCCCTATCTGGACGTGGAGACACAGGGGAAGATCATCGACGGGGTGCGGAGCTTCAACGGGTAGGAATTCTAATTCCTCCCCCGCTGGGGGAGGCAGCCGCCGCAGGCGGCGGAGGGGGCAAGTATTGTCCGACTCGCCCCCTCAGTCGGCTTCGCCGACGGGCTCCCCCAGCGGGGGAGCAATTTGCGCAGCGGCCCCCCGCTAACCCCTCCTTAACCACGAAGACCGCTTCCCCTTCAGCATCGCCTGCGCGATGTTGAGAACACATGACGAACGCGATTCGCATTCTGGGACTGGATCCGGGGCTGCGCCACACGGGGTGGGGCGTGGTGATCGTCGATGGCGCGCGGCTGATCCATGTGGCGCACGGGGTGATCGCGCCGCCGGACAAGGTCAGCCTGGCCGAGCGGTTGCTGGTGCTGTTCGAGCAGATCGGCCTGGTGATCGAGGCTCACGCGCCGGACGAGGCGGCGATCGAGGAAACCTTCGCCACCGCCAACGGCTCCTCGACCCTGAAGCTGGGCCATGCCCGCGCGGCGGCAATGATCGCCCCGGCCCGAGCCGGCCTGCCGGTAGCCGAATACGCCGCCAAGGTGGTGAAGAAGGCCGTGGTCGGCACGGGCGCCGCCGACAAGACCCAAGTCGCCTTCATGATCGCCCGGCTGCTGCCGACGGCGGGTTCGCCGACGGCCGACGCCGCCGATGCGTTGGCGGTCGCCATCACACATGCTCACGCCCGCCTTCGCCCAGGCTTTGGCGAGCAGGTTCGCCAGAGCGCAAAGTCCCGTTCCGGCTGGGAGGCGCTTGCCAGCCGGGCTTCTGTCAGGAGCGTGGGATGATCGGTCGTTTGCGCGGGGCTGTCGCCGAGGTCGGCGAGGAGGAGGCGCTGATCGATGTCGGCGGAGTCGGCTATGTGGTCCGCTGCGGGTCGCGCACCCTGGCCCATCTGCCGGCGCCGGGGGATGAGACCCTGCTGCACGTGGAGACCCAGTGGACGGAGTCCGCCGGCATGCGGCTCTATGGATTCTCCACCCGCGAGGAGCGGCGGGCCTTCGTGCTGCTGCAGAACATCCAGGGCGTCGGACCCAAGGCCGCCCTGTCGGTGCTCGACGTGTTGCCGCCGCAGGAGTTGGCGGCGGCGGTGGCGCGAGAGGACAAGGCCATGGTCGGCCGCGCCCAGGGCGTGGGGCCGAAGCTGGCCCAGCGGATTGTCACCGAACTGAAGGACAAGCCCATCGTCGATGGACCCGTGGCCGCTTTCCACGCAACGGCGACCCGCGCGCCGCCGCCGCCCTCGGTGGCTGGCGAGGCGGTCTCGGCGCTGATGGGCCTGGGCGTCGCCGAGGCCGTGGGGCGCCGCGCGGTGGAACAGGCCGTGCTCCGCCTGGGCGAAGACGCCGACGTTGGCGCCGTGATCAAGGCGGCGCTGCAGGAGATCGGACGGTGAGTTGCGCTGCGCCGACTGAGTGCGTCCTTCGACACGCGCCCCCAAGAGGCGCGGCTCAGGATGACGTGCTTTTTGGGGCCGCAAATTCCGGGTTCCCAAGTTTCTACGTCATCCTGAGCCGACGCGAAGCGGCGCGTCGAAGGACGCACGGTCGCGCCGATGCTCCCTTCTTCCGCGCGGGGAGACGGAAGCCATGACCCGCCTCGTCTCCGGCGAACCCGAAACCTTCGAGCCCACCGACAAGGCCTTGCGCCCGCAGACCCTGGCGGAGTTCGTTGGCCAGGCGCCGATCAAGGCTAACTTGCAGGTCTTCATCGACGCGGCGCGGGGCCGGTCCGAGGCGCTGGACCATGTGCTGCTGTTCGGCCCGCCGGGGCTGGGCAAGACCACATTGGCGCAGATCATCGCCCGCGAGCTGGGGGTGAACTTCCGCGCCACCTCCGGGCCGGTGCTGGCCAAGGCCGGCGACCTGGCCGCCATCCTGACCAATCTGGAAACCAACGACGTCCTGTTCATCGACGAGATCCACCGCCTGCCCGCCAATGTGGAGGAGATCCTTTATCCGGCCATGGAGGACCATGTGCTGGACCTGGTGATCGGCGACGGGCCCTCGGCGCGGTCGATCCGCATCGACCTGGCGCCCTTCACCCTGGTGGCGGCGACGACGCGGGCGGGCCTGCTGGCCACGCCCCTGCGCGACCGGTTCGGCATTCCGCTCAGGCTGGAATTCTACACGCCGAAGGAGTTGCAGCAGGTGCTGACCCAGGCGGCGCGGAAGATGGGCGCGGACCTGACCGCCGACGGCGCCGCCGAGATCGCCGGCCGGGCGCGAGGCACGCCCCGGGTGGCCGGGCGGCTCTTGAGGCGCGTGCGCGACTTCGCCGGCGCGGAAGGCGCGGCTGAGATCGACAAGGCCTGTGCGGCGCGGGCCCTGGCTCGGCTGGAGGTGGACGAAGCCGGGCTGGACAGCCTCGACCGGCGCTACCTGCGCGTCCTGATCGAGAACTACGCCGGCGGCCCGGCTGGGGTCGAGACCCTCGCCTACGCCATCGCCGAGGCACGCGATGCGGTCGAGGACGTGATCGAGCCCTTCCTGATGCAGCAGGGCTTCATCCAGCGCACCCCGCGCGGCCGCTTGGCGGCGGCCAAGGCCTATGCCCACATGGGGCTGACGCCGCCGCCCGCGCCGAAGGGGCAGCCGGGGCTGTTCGAGGAGGAGTGATGGCGGCGTCTGTGCGTCCTTCGACACGCCCGCTTCGCGGTCGGTTCAGGATGACGTGGAATTTTGGGCTTCATGAACCGAAGGCAGGCCGACATGCAGTTTTGCCGTCCAACAAACTACGTCATCCTGAGCCGCGCCTCTTGGGGCGCGTGTCGAAGGACGCACCCATGACCCGCACAATCCGATGACCGAGTCCCCCACCGCCGGCGCCTTCGAGGGCCGCGAGCATCAGCTGCCGATCAGGATCTATTACGAGGACACCGACTTCACCGGCGTCGTCTATCACGCCAACTATGTCCGCTATTTCGAGCGCGGCCGGTCTGATTTCCTGCGGGTGGCGGGGGTGAGCCATTCCGATCTCCTGAGCGGCGAGGCGCCCACGGCCTTCGTCATCACCCGGATCGAGATCGATTTCCGTCTTCCCGCCCGGATCGACGATGCGCTCACCGTTCACACCACCTACGACACCGTGAAGGGTCCGCGCCTCTTCATCACCCAGCGCATCACTCGCGATGGCGCGCTTATTGCTCAGGCTGTTGTTGAGGCCGCCTGCATCACTCTGAACGGGCGGCCAACAAAACCGCCGCCGGGGCTGGTCGAGCGGCTCAAGCCGTGGTTTGCAACTCTAGCGCCATAGTTTCACCACCCTGCGCCGCCAAAGGCCGTCAGGCGCCGAGTAAGGGAGCCAAATCGCCGTAATGGACGCCATCGCGACCCCCGACAGCTTTTCCATCATCAACGTCTTTCTGCGCGCCGACTGGGTCGTGAAGCTGGACCTGGTGATCCTCGCCCTGGCCTCGATCTGGTCCTGGGCCATCATCATCGAAAAGCTGTTCCGCTTCGGCGCCCTGAACAGCCAGGCCAGCCGGATCGAACAGAAGGTCGCCTCCGGCGGTTCGCTGGAGGATGTCGCAGCTCAGGCCGGCGACAGCCCGCGCCAAGTGATGGGCAAGATGCTCGCCGCCGCCATGCGTGACTGGCGCGAAAGCCGCCTCACCGGCCCGATGGACGACAGCCAGCGCGCCTGGCTGATGCAGCGGGTCGATCGCGGCCTGGACGGGCTGATCGCCCGGGAAAGCGCGCGGGTGGAAGAAGGCCTGTCGAGCCTGGCCATCGTCGCCACCGCCTCACCCTTCATCGGCCTGTTCGGCACGGTCTGGGGCATCATGCACGCCTTCCAGTCCATCGCCCTGCAGAAGAACACCAGCCTGGCCGTGGTCGCCCCGTCGATCGCCGAAGCCCTGTTCGCCACCGCCGTTGGCCTGGCCGCCGCCATCCCGGCCTATGTGGCCTATAACAAGTTCTCCACCGACGCGTCCAAGTTCACCGGCCGGCTGGAGGCCTTCGCCGATGACATCTCCTCCGCCGTGATGCGGCGTCTGGCCGGGCGGGCTTAAGGCCGTGGCGCTCTCGCTGGATTCCAGCAACAGCCGCCGGGGCCGAGGCCGCCGGCGCGGCAGGAGCCGTAGAGCCCTGTCGGAGATCAACGTCACCCCGCTGGTGGACGTGATGCTGGTGCTGCTGATCATCTTCATGATCTCCGCGCCGCTGCTGACGGCGGGCGTGCCGGTCGAGCTGCCGAAGACCGAGGCGGGAGCGATGAACGATCAGTCCACGCCGCTGACCCTGACCATCCGCTCCGACGGCACGATCTTCATGCAGGCGAGCGAGGTGCCCTTCTCGGACCTGGCGCCGCGTCTGCAGGCCCTGGCGGGGATCGGCTTCAGCAAGCCGGTCTATGTTCGCGCGGACGGCCGCGCGCCCTACGCCACAGTCGCGCAGGTGATGGCCAGCCTGTCCACCGCCGGCTTCACCCATATCGGCCTGATCACCGACACCGGCGGCCCGTCCTCGGGCCTCGACCGGATCGGCTCCAGCGGCGCGGTCGTGCCGTCCTCGCCAGCGGCGGCCGCCGCCCCGAACCCCTGATGAGCGGCGCCCATGAGGCGGGTCCAATGAGCCGGGCCCAATGAGCCGAGAGAGCCTCGAGCGCGTTCCGGCGGTCGCGGTGGCGGCCGTCCTGCATGTGGGCGTGATCGTGCTCGCCCTGATGTTTGGCAAGATGTTCGACAAGCCCGGCGACGGCGACCATATCACCACCGTGACGCTCATGACCTCCGCCGACGTGGCCGCGGCGCGGGAGGCGATGCAGGCCGACCCGTCCCAGGACGCGTCCACCCCAACGCCGACGCCGCAAGCGGCTGATCCGGCGCCGCAACCGGCCCCGACGCCCGCGCCCACGCCGGCGCCGCCTCAGCCTAAGCCCACGCCGACCCCCCAGGCCAAGGGAAACACCACCACCGCGAAGGCAAACGCCAAGCCGGCGCCACCGGTGGACCTCGACCGCCTCGCCCAGAGTCTGGAAGCCAGCGCAAAGGCCGCGAGCGGCAAACCGTCATCCGCGCCGCGCGGCCCGCTCCACGCGCCCAAGCCGATCAGGGTCGGGACGCCCAGCGGCGCCAACTCACCAGCCGCCAAGGCCGCGATCGCCTCGATGCAGGATGGTCTGCAGCGGCTGTGGAATCCCAGTTGCGAAGTCCTGGGCGGCGACGACATCACCATCGTGCTGCACTATCAGGTCGATGCTGGCGGCATACTCCATCCGAAGTCGGTTACTTCGACGGAAGCCAACGCCAACAACCCGTTGATCAAGGCGGCGTCCGAGCGCGCCGTGCGGGCGGTCTACCAATATTTCGCGACACCCGGCGTGCCGACCGCCGAATTGCCGCCTGATACTAATTATACGGCTAACTTCAATCCGAAGCAGTCCTGCTCCCAGCGATGAGGATCGTCATGCCGAAGTTCTTCGCAAACGCCCTGGTCGCCATCGCCCTCTCGCTGGGTCTGGCGAGCGTCGCGCCGGCCTACGCCGACGTGGTCGTGGATGTGAACCAGGGGGTGGTTCAACCCCTGCCCATCGCCATCCCGGCCTTCAACGGCGACAATCACGGCGCGGATATCGCCCGCGTCGTCTCCGCCGACCTGGAACGGTCCGGCCTTTTCAAGCCGCTGGATCAATCCACCTTCGTCGAGAAGACCCTCGATGTGAACCTGCAGCCGCAGTTCGCGTCCTGGAAGCAGATCAGCGCCCAAGCTCTGGTGAACGGGGCCGTGACGGTCGACGCCGACGGCCGGCTGCGCGTCGATTTCCGGCTCTGGGACGTCTATCAGGAGCAGTCCCTGCTCGGTTTGCAGTTCACCGCCTCTCCGGAAACCTGGCGGCGGGTGGCGCATAAGATCGCCGACGAGGTCTACAAGAAGCTCACCGGCCAGGGCGCATATTTCGACACCCGGGTCGTCTTCGTGGGCGAAAGCGGCCCCAAGTCACGGCGGGTCCGCATGCTGGGGATCATGGACCAGGACGGCGCCAACCCGCAGTTCCTGACCACCGGCGTCGATCAGATCTTCACGCCCAGGTTCTCCTCCAACAACCAGAAGATCACCTACATGGAGCTGAAAGATTCCGGGGCGGCCATCTATCTGTTCGACATCGAGACTGGCCGGCGCGAAGCTCTGGGCAGCTTCTCCGGCATGGTGTTCGCGCCGCGGTTTTCGCCCGACGGCGAGAAGGTCGCCTTCTCGGTGGAGAAGAACGGCAATACCGACATCTATACGATGAACCTGAACACCCATGCGACCCAGCGGCTGACCACTGATCCGTCGATCGACACCTCGCCCTCCTATTCGCCCAATTCGAGCCAGATCGTGTTCAACTCCGACCGGGGCGGCTCACCGCAGCTCTATGTGATGAACGCCGATGGATCCGGCCAGCACCGCATCTCCTTTAGCGAGGGGCGCTACAACACCCCGGTCTGGTCGCCGAGCGGCGATCTGATCGCCTTCACCAAACAGACCGGCTCGACCTTCCACATCGGCGTGATGAAGCCGGACGGGTCGGATGAGCATATTCTGACCACCAGCTACCTGGACGAGGGGCCGACCTGGGCGCCGAACGGTCGCGTATTGATGTTTTTCAGGCAACAACCGGGCGGTTCGCCGCGTTTGTGGACCGTGGATGTTACAGGCCGAATCATTCAACCCGAGCCCTATCCCGGCGCGGCGTCCGATCCTGCCTGGTCGCCACTGCTGAATTGAGTTTGCTACGGCAAAGGTGCATAATAACTTTTGTGTGTCGTGGGTATCCGTGGCGGTCAGGTGAGATTTCATAACACCGATGACCGCCCTAATCTAAAGGAGCAAAGGCGCGTGACCTTGAATATCAAGCACATAACCAGATTAGCGCTGATCACGGGCGCTGCGATCTCCATCGCGGCCTGCGCCTCTCACAAACCGCCGCCCCTGGCCCCTGTGCAGCAACAAGCGCCCGTGGCCCACGACAACTATTCGCCGCCGTCCGCGCGGGTCGAGCAGCAACAATCCGGCCCGATCCCCGGTTCGATGCAGGACTTCGTGATCAACGCGGGCGACCGGGTCTATTTCGACACCGACAAGTACACCGTCCGCGGCGACGCGGCGCCGGTGCTGGACGCCCAGGCGTCCTGGCTGCGGCGCTATCCGGCCGTCCGTGTGCGGATCGAAGGCAACGCCGACGAACGCGGCACCCGCGAATACAACTTCGCCCTCGGCGCCCGTCGCGCCAATTCGGTGAAGGACTATCTGGTCGCCCACGGCGTCGAGGCCGGGCGGATCGACACCGTCTCCTATGGCAAGGAACGGCCGATCGATCCGGGCGAGGGCGAGGAAGCCTGGGCCAAGAACCGCAACGGCCACACCGCCATCACCGGCGGCGCCCAGTAGGCCGAGAGACCCAAGACCTGAAGCCCCCTCGCCTTTGCCGGCGAGGGGGTCTTAGTATCCGCCGTAATTTCGACGGGCCTGTTTCGACTCCGGCCCCAATTTCGACTCTGGATGAGGGCAGGCATCGTCCGATGAAACCCGCCAAACTTTTCGTGGCCGCCGCTGTGTCGGCCCTGCTCTCCGGCGCCGCCTGCCAGGCCCTGGCGCAGGACGACGGCCCCTCGCCCAACCAGGCGTCCTCGTACCAGAAATCCAACGACAAGCGGCTGCAACGGATCGAGAAGGACCTGCACGAACTGCGGTCCGTCGTGCTGCAGGCCAAAGAGACCGGTCAGCCGGTGCAGGTGCGCACCGCCTCGTCCGACGACCAGATCATCGCCATGCAGGCCAAGCTGGACGACATTGACCAGACCGTTCGCGGCATGACCGGCCAGATCGAGGTGCTGTCCCACGATCTGGACGAGGCCAAGAAGTCGGTGGCAGCCACCCACGACCAGACGGTGGTGATGGCCGACCGGCTCGACAAGCTGGAGAAGCAGGTCGAGACCCTGGCCTCGCCGCCACCCCCGCCGCCCGGACCGACCGCCGAGGCCAGTCCGCCGCCCGTCGAAGACGCCGCCGCGCCGGGCGACGCCAGCGCCGCCTACGCCCACGCCCAGCAGCTCTTGAAGAACGGCGACTATTCCGCCGCGGCCGACGCCTACCAGAGCTTCATCGACACCTATCCGCAGAGCCCCACGGTCCCGGCGGCCCACTATTGGCTAGGCTCGGTCAAATACACTCAAGGCGACTACAATGCCGCGGCGATCAACATGATCGGCGCCATCCGGGGCTGGCCGAAGACGAGCTGGGCGGCTGATGCGGTGGCGAAGCTCGCCCTGTCGCTGGTGCAGCAGAACAAGGCCGCCGACGCCTGCGGCGCCCTGGGAGAATTCAGCCGTCACTACCCGACGGCCAACCCCGCCGCCAAACAACGCATCGCCGCGGCCAAGGTTAAGGCCGGCTGCTCCTAGATGCTGATGCGTTGGTTCGCGCTGAGACGCCAGTGCGTCCTTCGACGCGGCCGCTTGGACCACCTCTCCCTCGGGTGGTCCGCGATCAAGTCACAGCCTCTCAGGATGACGCAGAATTATGGAGCCCACAAAACTACGTCATCCTGAGCCGCGCCCATCGGGCGCGTGTCGAAGGACGCACTTGATCAATCCGACCCCTGCGTTCGCCTCCTTTGACCACCGCCTGAGCGGCGAGAGTAAAGCCCCCATCGGGGTCGCCTTTTCCGGCGGCGGCGATTCCCTGATGGCGCTGAAGATCACCATCGCCTGGGCCTTCCCCCGAGGCCGGAGCGTCATCGCCTTCCATGTGGATCATCGGCTGCAGGCCGCCAGCCCGGGCTGGGCGGCGGCGGCCAGGGCCTCGGCCGACCGGCTCGGAGCAGGCTTCGTCGCGCTCGCCTGGAGCGGCGACAAGCCGGCGACCGGGCTTGCCGCCGCCGCCCGCATCGCCCGTCACCGGCTGATCGCCGAGGCGGCCCGTGAGGCCGGGGTCCGCGTCTTGGTGTTCGGCCACACCGCCGACGACCAGATCGAGGCTGTCCTGATGCGGGACGCCGGCCATCGCATGGGCGCGCTTCGGGAGTGGTCGCCATCGCCGGTCTGGCCGGAGGGGCGCGGCCTGTTTGTCCTGCGCCCCCTGCTCGGCGCTCGCCGCGCGGCGATTCGCGAGGCCTTGGCCGCCGAGGGCGAGACCTGGATCGACGATCCGGCCAACACCGACCCCCGCTCGCCCCGGGCGCGGGCGAGGCCAACGGCGGCGGCGATCGATCCGCTCGATGTCGGGGCGGAAGCCGACGACCGCCTCGCAGAACTGGCGTCCCAGGCCCGCGTCGGCCCTGGCGGCGATATCCGCATCGACCGCGACGCCTTGAGGACGGCGCCCCGTGCGAGCGCCCGCCGGTTGGTCGGCGCGGCGGCGGCCTGCGCCGGCGGGAGTGGATCCACCCCGCGCGGCGAGCGGCTTGAGGCGCTGATGGACAGGCTGCTCGGACATGGCGCCATCTCGGCCACCCTGTCCGGCGCAAAGATCGCCGCCGACCGAGATGTCTTGTTCACCCGCAACGCCGGCGAAGCCTCGCGCGGCGGACTTTCGCCGCTGCAGCTTGGCGCGAGGGGCGCCGGGGTCTGGGACGGCCGGTTCGAGATCGCCGCCGGCTCGGCGTCCGTAACCATCCTGGCGCTGGCCGGCCACGCCGCCCGGCTGGACAGGGCCGAGCATAGGGCGCTGAAAGCCCTGCCGGCCTCGGTTCGGCCTGGATTGCCAACTAGTCTTGATGCGGATGGCCGAGCGACTTGCGCCATTCTTGCCGGCCCGGGCCTTGCAGAGACAGGTCCGATCGGCGTCAAACCGCTGGTGGCTGCACGGTTCTTGGCCGCCGGTGGAGTGATTTCGAAAGAACCTGCGACCTAATCTCGCGGATCATCCTGGTGCGCGTGGCGAAATGGTCGCAGGCGTCCTATGTTGCAAACAAGGACGTTTGGCCGGCGTAAGCAGGCCGAAGCGTCGAAACTGGCTAGTCCTAAAAAGGGCGTTGAGATGAATTTGCGGCAGCTGGCTATCTGGGGCGTTCTCGCCGTGGTGATCGCGGGCCTCTATGTGGTGATGACGCAGACCACCAAGGCGGCCAATGGCGCCGCTGGTGAGTTGAGCTATTCGCAGATGCTGCACGCCATCGACAGCGGGCAGGTGCACAAGGCCGTCATCCGCGGCGAGGTCGTCGAAGCCGATGAAGCCGACGGCAAGCCCAAGTTCACCGCCAACACCCCCTTTCCGCAGACCGATCTGATCGCGCATCTGGAAAAGCAGAACGTCGATTTCAGCATCAAACCGGCGAGCAACAACACGGCGCTGCAGATCCTGATCAACCTGTTGCCGGTGGTGCTGATCGTCGCGGCCTGGTTCTTCATCATGCGCCAGATGCAGGGCGGCGCCCGCGGCGCCATGGGCTTCGGCAAGTCCAAGGCCCGGCTGCTGACCGAGAACAAGAACCGCGTCACCTTCGATGAGGTGGCCGGCGTGGACGAGGCCAAGGAAGAGCTGGCCGAGATCGTCGACTTCCTCAAAGACCCGGCCAAGTTCCAGCGGCTGGGCGGCAAGATTCCCAAGGGCGCCCTGATGGTCGGCCCTCCGGGTACCGGTAAGACCCTGCTCGGCCGCGCCGTCGCCGGCGAGGCGGGCGTGCCCTTCTTCTACATCTCCGGCTCCGACTTCGTGGAAATGTTCGTCGGCGTGGGCGCCAGCCGCGTGCGCGACATGTTCGAACAGGCCAAGAAGAACGCCCCCTGCATCATCTTCATCGACGAAATCGACGCCGTCGGCCGCCATCGCGGCGCAGGCCTGGGCGGTGGTAATGACGAGCGCGAGCAGACGCTGAACCAGCTGCTGGTCGAGATGGACGGGTTCGACCCGAACGAGAGCATCATCGTCATCGCCTCCACCAACCGCCCCGACGTGCTGGACCCCGCGCTGCTGCGTCCGGGCCGGTTCGACCGCCAGGTGGTGGTCGGCAACCCCGACGTCACCGGCCGCGAGAAAATCCTCCGCGTCCACATGCGCAATGTACCGCTGTCGGCCGATGTCGACGTGCGCACCACCGCGCGCGGCACCCCCGGCTTCTCCGGCGCCGACCTGGCCAACCTGGTCAACGAAGCGGCGCTGATGGCCGCCCGCAAGAACCGCCGCATGGTCACCCAGCGCGACTTCGAAGACGCCAAGGACAAGGTCATGATGGGCGCCGAGCGCAAATCCATGGTCATGTCCGACGATGAGAAGCGCAACACCGCCTACCACGAGGGCGGCCACGCCCTGGTGGCCCTGTCGGTCCCCTCGGCCGACCCGGTGCACAAGGCGACGATCATTCCCCGCGGCCGCGCCCTTGGCATGGTGATGCAGCTGCCGGAAGGCGACCGCTATTCCATGGACTTCACCCAGATGACCTCGCGCCTGGCCATCATGATGGCCGGCCGCGTCGCCGAGGAGCTGATTTTCGGCAAGGACAAGGTCACCTCGGGCGCCTCCAGCGACATCCAGGCGGCCACGGGCCTGGCCCGCAACATGGTCACCCGCTGGGGCTTCTCCGACGCCCTGGGCGCCGTCTCCTATGGCGACAACCAGGAAGAAGTCTTCCTGGGCCATTCGGTGGCGCGCACGCAGAACGTCTCGGAAGACACCGCCCAGAAGATCGACTTCGAAGTCCGCCGGCTGGTGCAGGCGGGCCTGGACGAGGCGCGCCGCATCCTCACCGAGCGGATCGAGGACCTGCATGCCGTGGCCAAGGCCCTGCTCGAATACGAAACCCTGTCGGGCGACGAAATCGTCGCGGTCATGAAGGGCATCAAGCCGAACCGCGACGACGTCGAGCCCAAGCAGCTTCCTGGCCCGCGCGTCTCGGTGCCATTGTCGCCGGCGGCCGATCCGGAACCGGCGTAAGGCCCAAGCCGCGTCGCAAGGCGTGCGTGGTTCGAGACGCGACGAAGACGTCGCTCCTCACCATGACTAGATTTTGTGGCGCCCAATAAACTAGTCATCCTGAGGAGCCCCGCTTGGGGCGTCTCGAAGGACGCACACGGCCGATGCAGCAATCCAACTGCGAAGGGTATTGAGCGTCCCATGCCCACCTGCCGCGTCATGGGGATCGTCAACGTCACGCCGGACAGCTTCTCCGACGGCGGGCGGTTCGACGTATTCGATGCGGCCCTCGCCCATGCCCGCAAGCTGATCGCCGACGGGGCAGACATCCTTGATATCGGCGGCGAGTCCACCCGGCCCGGCGCCGAGCCGGTGAGCGAGGCGGAGGAGATCGACCGCACCGCGCCGCTGATCGGCGCCATCCGCGCCGAGTCAGCGGTTCCCATCTCGATCGACACCATGAAGCCAGCCGTCGCCCGCGCGGCGGCCCGGGCCGGCGCCGGCCTGTGGAACGACGTCACCGCCCTCGGCGGGTCCCCGGACAGCTTGACCACGGCGGCCGAACTCGGTTGCGAGATGGTGCTGATGCATATGCAGGGCGATCCGCGCACCATGCAGCAGGCGCCGCTTTACGGTGACGTGGTCGGCGAGGTTACATCCTTCCTGGCCGAGCGAGCGCGAGCGGCGATGGCCGCCGGCGTGGCGCGCGAACGGATCTGGCTCGACCCCGGCATCGGCTTCGGCAAGACCCTGGAGCATAATCTGCAGCTGCTGCGCCATCTGGACCGCTTGGTCGCCCTGGGCTTTCCGGTCCTCTATGGCGCGAGCCGCAAGAGCAGCATCGCCCGCATCGACCCCACCGCCACCAGCGCCGGCGACCGCCTCGGCGGCTCTCTCGCCTTCGCCCTCGCCGCCGCCCGCGCCGGGGCGGCGGCCGTGCGCGTGCACGACGTGCGCGAGACCAAACAGGCCCTGGCCGTCCAGGCCGCCATTCTGGAGCCCATTCAGTGAGCGTAGGCAGGGTTCTGGTTATTGCCGGCTCCGATTCCGGCGGCGGGGCGGGCATCCAGGCGGACATCAAGACGATCACGGCCTTGGGCGGCTATGCCGCCACCGCCATCACCGCCATCACGGCGCAAAACACCCTCGGCGTGTTCGGCGTCCACCCCATCCCCACCGAGATGGTGTTGGCGCAAGGCAGGGTGGTGCTGTCCGACATCGGCGCGGACGCGATCAAGACCGGCATGCTGGCCTCGCGCGCCATTATCGAGGCGGCGGCGGCCCTGATCGACGAGGCGGGCGTCCCGGCTGTGATCGACCCGGTTATGGTCGCCACCACCGGCGCGCGCCTGATCGAGGACGACGCGGTCTGGGCCATCACCCGCCTGCTGATCCCCAGGGCCGCCTTGCTGACCCCCAATGCGCCGGAAGCCGCCGCCCTCACCGGCCTGGCCACAGAGACGACCGACGACCTTCGTCGCGCCGGCGAGGCCCTGCTGAGCGCGGGCGCCAGAGCCGTGCTGATGAAGGGCGGCCATGTGGCCGGCGACACCGTCACCGACTTGCTGATGACGGCGGACGGCGAGGTCAGCTTCTCCGGCCCGCGCATCGACACCCGCAATACCCACGGCACCGGCTGCACCCTTGCCTCGGGCTGCGCGACGGGGCTGGCGCAGGGCCTGTCGCTGGAGCAAAGCATCGCCCGCGCCTGGGCCTTTGTGGCCGAAGCCATCCGCCGGGCGCCCGGGTTAGGCGCCGGCGCGGGACCCCTGGACCACGGCTGGCCAATGAGGAATGGTTAGCCCAAGGGCATTCGGGGGATTCCATGACGGGCGACGGCGAACGGGCGGGCGGATCAACTGCCGCATTGGCGAGCTTCATCTTCGCCGCATTGCTCTTCCTCGGCGCGGCGACGGCCAGCTTCGCCGACGCGCCGACCACCATCGACGGCTCGGCGATCGTCATCACGCCTGGCGAGCGGGTGGTGATGAAGCTCGACCCGTCCGCGGCCCCGACCATCGTTTCGCTCGGCCTGATTCCCGCAACCGAAACGCAGCCGGGCGCCAAGCTGGACCACGCCTATGAGACGGTTGTGCATGGGCCGGTTGCCGGCTCGCCGCCCAAACGCGACGAGCTGACCCTCTCGCTCTGGTCGACGCCGGCGGGCGGCACGGTCCTGAACGTCGGCAACGGCTATCCCTATCCGGTCATCTACAAGGCGTGGCTGGTATTCGAGCGAAACGGCGAGCGGAGCTACCGCGCCACCAGCATCTGCCCGGTACGACCGGGGCTGTATGGGTTCGAAACCTGGGGCGGTACGGTGGCCGGCGTCGCCGTGAGCGCCATCGTCGGCGTCGATCCACAGCACATGACCTGCAATGGCGGTTCGGTCTTGACGGTCGGGACGCCGGGCGCCGCCGCCGGTCCCCAATACGCGTGTCTGGGCAGCCCAACGCCCGGCCAGCCCTCGCCGCTTGGGGTTGTCGTGCTGACCGACAGCACCGGCGCCGCCAACAAGGTGCTGGCGAGCTGGTCGCTCTCGCGGGGCGACGGCCTGCATACCGTGCGCGCGCGCATCGACTATCCGATGCTCGGCGACAAGATCATCTATCCGCCGGCGGGGATACAGCTGGCGCTCACCCTCGGCCTGACGCCCCCGCCCGCGGCCAAGACCGCCGATATCGTCCTGCTCCTCAATGGCGTCGAGAAGGCTCGTCGGCCATGGCGCGCATACGCCCAGCAGATGGCCGCGCTGGCGAATGCGCCGCAAAAAAAGGTGGTCGGCATGTTCGGCATAATTCCGTTCAACCGCACGGCGGAAGACGCCGGCCTGACGGACTTTCTGACCGGCCTCGGCGCTCCCGGCGCAACCATGACCGTGCGGGTCGTGGGAGACGATGGCTCGATCCTTCAGGAGGCCAGCCTTCCGGTCGCCGATCCGCCCGTCCGATCGCAGGTCGCCGTGGACGCCGCGCTCAATGACGCCCTGACCAAGGCCAAGACGCCGACCACCTGCCAAACGATATCCAAGTGAATCAGGCCCTGGCAGACCGCCTCGACGCCATCCTGCGCGCCAGTCCGACCTTGATGCGGGTGCTCCAGATCGCATGCGATCTGGGCCTGCCGGACTGGCGGATCGTCTCCGGGTCGATTTATCAGACGGTGTGGAACGCCCTGTCCGGGCGCGACGCCGACTATGGGATCAAGGACTTCGACCTCTTCTATTTCGACGCCTCGGACATCAGCTACGAGGCCGAGGATGTGGAGATCAGGCGGGCCGCGGCCGCCTATCCGCCGGACCTCGCGCCGAGGGTCGAGGTGCGCAACCAGGCCCGCGTGCACCTGTGGTTCGAGGCCCATTTCGGCCAGCCCTACGCGCCGGTGTCCTGTTCGGACGAGGCGCTGGAGCGGTTCGTTTCACCGGCCTACGCCGTGGGCGTGCGGCTGGAGAAGGACGGCCGGCTGGATGTCGCGGCGCCGTTCGGGCTGGAGGACCTGTTTGCGATGAAGCTGCGGCCAACCCCCGGCCGGCCGCTGGCGAAAGACTGGTCCAGAATTTCGCGCGGCGTTCTGACGCGATGGCCGGAGGTGACCATCGAAGGACCACCGGTCGGGTTGTAAGGGTCTCCTTAAACGCATTGCGCACATACTGAGCCACTGGGGGGAACCAGAATGGCTCCGTCGGCAAAGAAACTAGCGACCAAGGGCGCGCGCGCGGCGCTCGACGCCCTCGCCATGCCCATCGCCGTGGTCGATTCCGCCCTGCGGATCGACTGGGTCAACGCCGCCCTCGCGACCCTGCTGCACTTTGACCGCGACCTGCTCCGCGGCGTCTCCCTGACCACCGCCCTGATCGACGCGGGCGGCGAAATGCTGGAGGACGAGGACGGCGCGATCTTCCGCTTCGATCGGCCGACCGGGCCCGCGTGGATGCGCCTGAGCCTTGAGCCCGGCGGCGCCGGCGGCGTGGCGACCCTGGCCGACATCACCGCCGATCGGCAGGCGCTGGAAGCGTTGCTCGAAACCAACCGCATCCGCGACCAGCTCATGTATGACGCCGAGGTCGGAGTCTGGAGCTACAATCCCGACGACGAGACCTTCGTCTTTTCCCACGCCATCAACCTCGGCTACCCGGAGACCGCCGAGCCGGTGCCAGCGGCGACCCTGCTGCAGATCCAGCACCCGGAGGACACGGCGCGCGACGAGGCGATCCGCGAGCAGATCATCACCCAGGGCGGCACCGCAGAGTCGGAGATGCGCTACTGGCACGCCCAGGGCGGCTGGCGGCACCTGCGGGTGCGCTACCGTTCCGGCCGGACCCTGGCCAGCGGCCGATATGAGATGCTGGGCATCAGCCAGAATGTTAGCGCGGTGGCCGACGCCCGGGACCAGGCTGCCGCCGTCGCCTCCCGCCTGAAGCTGGCCCTGGCCAGCGCCCGGGCCGGCGTCTGTGAGTTCGACTACAAGAACAGGACCTTCTGGGCCTCGCCCGAGTTCATGGCCCTGGTCGGCCGCGAGGCGCCCGAACGGATCGAAGATACGCTGCTGTTCTACAAGGCCGAGGACCAACCCACGGTGCTCGGCCTGCGCCGCGACGCCATGGCCGATGGCGGCGCCGCGCCGGTGGACGTGCGCCTGGACCATCCGGACGGCGAACGCTGGGTGCGGCTGTCGCTGGAGGTCGAGCACGACGGCAAGGGCCGGGCCGTTCGCGGCGTCGGCCTGATGCTGGATATCGACGAGCAGAAACGCCAGGCCCTGGCGCTTGAGGAGGCCACGCGGGTGGCGGAGGCGGCCACGGCGGCCAAGTCCTCCTTCCTGGCCTCGGTCAGCCACGAAATCCGCACGCCGATGAACGGCATCGTCGGGGTGCTCAACCTGCTGCGCCGCGAAGACCTGACCGAGGAAGGTCGCGGCCTGCTCGGCGAGGCGGTGGGCTGTAGCGAGATGCTGGCCCAGTTGATCAACGACGTGCTGGACTTCAGCAAGATCGAGGCGGGCAAGCTGGAGCTCTCGCCCACGGTCGACTGCCCGCGCGCGGTGGCCGAGGGGGTGGTGAACCTGCTGCGGCCGCAGGCCACCGGCAAGGGGCTCTACCTGCATCTGGCCGTGGCGCCGGACATCGGCCATGTGGAGATCGATTCCGTCCGCCTGCGCCAATGCTTGTTCAACGTAATCGGCAATGCGGTGAAGTTCACCGAGACCGGCGGCGTGGAAGTTCGGCTAAGCGCCAGCGGCCGGGGCGAAGACCGGCGGCTGCGCTGCGAAGTGCAGGATACCGGTATCGGCGTGCCGGAATCAGCGCGCCCCACCCTGTTCGGCCAGTTTCAGCAGGCAGACAACACCACCACCCGCCGATTCGGCGGCACCGGCCTGGGCTTGGCCATCTCACGCAAGCTGGCGCGGATGATGGGCGGCGACCTGGACTATTCGAGCGAGTCCGGCGTGGGTTCGACCTTCTGGCTGGAGGTCTGCGCGCCCGAGGCGGCGGCGCCTGAACTGGCCGAGGCGGACGACCTGTCGGCGACCCCGCTGGCGGGCCTGCGGGTGCTGGTGGTCGATGACAACCGCATCAACCGCATCGTGGCGACCAAGACCCTGGAGGCGCTGGGCGCCGAGGCGGTGGCCGTGGACAGCGGCGCGGCCTCGATCGAAGCCGTGATCCAGACAGACTACGACCTGGTGCTGATGGACGTGAACATGCCGGAGATGGACGGGCTGGAAGCCACCCGCCGCATCCGAGCCCTCGCCCCACCGATCTGCTCCATCCCGATCATCGCCCTGACCGCCGATGTCATGAGCCATCACCACCGAGCCTATCGGTCCGCCGGCATGGATGGCCTGGTGCCCAAGCCCTTCTCGCCGTCGCAACTGATCAGCGCCATCGCCGACCTGGCCGACCGCTCCGATGCGATGGACTTCGTCAGCGCGGCGGTGGCTGGTTAGAGTCGGCTGATTTCGGTGGCGTACGACCGCCGGCGCTCGCCCCCTCCGTCACCGCAGAGCGCATTTTGAGACAGGCTGGATTAATCCCGACCTATGCGGAAGCCCGCCGATAGAGGTCGCTCGGACCCCGTATCTCCATCCAGCGATCGGCGCCCGTCAGCGGTCCGAAGCCGAACTGTTCGTACAGGCCGTGAGCGTCCCGCGTGGCCAGGTGCAGCCGCCGAAACCCTTGCAGATCCGGATGAGCTCGCAGATAGGCCATCAGCCGCTTGCCGAGACCAGCGCCGCGGTGGGACTGGTCCACGAAGACGTCGCAGATCCAGCCGAAGGTCGCCCGGTCGGTGACCACCCGCGCCATACCCGCCATCTCCCCAGTCGGCGCAAAGGCGCCGGCGGTCAGGCTGTTGGTGATCGCGCGCTGGAAGATGTCGAGCGGAATGCCCTCGCCCCAGTAGCTCTCCCGCGCAATCCAGCCATAGGCCCTGGCGACATCGAACCGAGCGGGATCGTCACTGATCAGCCAGCCGTCCTTGAGCGCTTCGTGCATTGCGACCTCCCCATCAAACCATCCCCAACGCGGGTTCCCACGCGTCGGCCAGCGCGCGCGTCAGTCTTCGCAACCCCTCCTCGAACACCGCGCGGTTCGGCGGGCCGCCCAGGCAGACCCGCAGGCCGTGGGTGCGTGAGCCGGGGGTCTGCGGGGCTTCTGGCGGGGTGATCTGGACGCCGGCGCGTAGCATGCGCGCCGAGGCGCGCTCGGCCTCAAGCTCGGTCATAGGCAGCCAGAGGTGGGTGACGGCGGTGTTGGCCGGCCGTTCGGCGACGGCGCCCAAGGCGGCGAGCGCCAACCCGGTGCGGGTGATGAGTTCGGCGCGGTGGGCGGCCAGCACCTCGACCGCCGTCCCGTCCTCGATCCACTGGGCGGCTATAAGTCCGCCGATGCCGGGCGGCCCGAAGGCGATGGCGCGCAGGGCGGCGAGCGCCCTGGCGGTCCATTCGCCGCCGGCCGGCGGGACCAGGTAGCCCATGCGAAGGCCAGGGGTGAGGCTCTTGGACAGGCCGTTGACGTAGAAGACCTGGTCGGGCGCGAGCCGGGCCAGCTGGACCGGGCCGGCCTGCCCCTCGGCGGCGGCGTAGGCGGAATAGAGGTCGTCCTCGACGATCATCACCCCACGCCGGCGCGCGACCTCGAGGATGGCCTTGCGCCGCTCCAGGCTCATGATGCGGCCGGTGGGGTTCTGCAGCGGCTGGATGTAGACGGCGCGGGCGCACGAGCGGGCGGCGGCTTCATCCAGCGCCTCCGGCGTCAGCCCCTCGGCGTCCATGCCGGCGCCGACCACCTGGTAGTTCATGTGCGCGGCGAGGGCCTTGATGCCGCTGAAGGTGGCTTCCTCGACGATCAGGGCGTCACCTGGCCGGATGCAGGCGGCCAGGGCCGAGGCGATGGCCTGTTGCGCGCCGCTGGTGCAGATCAGCCGCCGCCAGTCGAGATCAGGCCAGCCGGCGGAGACATCCATCCAGGCGGCGCCGGCGCGGCGGTGACTGTCGAAGCCGGACGCCGGGCCATAGTCCAGGTGTTCGAGCAGGTCGCCGCGCCGGCGCAGGCGCGCGAGGCTGTCCGACAGCCGGGTCTCGGCGCCCGCCGACGGCGGCAGGTTGAGACCGAGGTTGATCGGCCCCTCACCCGCCGGCGACAGCCGCTCCGGCGGGCGGGCGACGAAGCTGCCCCGGCCAACATGGGCTGTGACCAGGCCGCGCACCTCGGCCTCCGCATAGGCCCGCGTCACGGCGCCGACCCCGACGCCCAGGGTTTCGGCCAGGCGGCGGTGGGTCGGCAGGCGGGTGTCGGGCGCCAGCACCCCGGCGGCGATGTCGGCCTCCAGCGCCTGGACGATGCGCTGGTGGAGGAAGCCTTCGCCGAATTCGAGCTTGGGACGCCAGTCGCCCATGGTGACCTCCGTATTGTCTTCGTGACAATATAGCGATTGACCGCAGGATCAATCGGATTATTGAGCCGGATTGTCACGGTTATCCACCGGGCAGATGGAGGGGTCAGCTCATGGCCGACAAGATCGAAGCCGTCCTGCTGGAGGCGCCCGGCGTGCTCCTGGAGCCGCTGGCCGAACAGCACCGGGAGGGCCTGCGCATCGCCGCCCAGGCGCCGGCGATCTGGGCGCACATGCCGACCCCCGCCCTGGGCGAGCGGTTCGACGCCTGGTTCGACGGGTCGCTGAAGATCTGCGAGACGCCGGCTGAAAAGGCCTGGGCGGTGCGCACTCTGGACGACGGCAAGCTGGTGGGCTCGACCCGCTATATGAACATCGAGGCGGCCCACAAACGTGTCGAGATCGGCCACACCTGGTACAATCCCACCGTCTGGGCCGGCCAGGTCAATCCGGCCTGCAAATACGCCCTGCTCCGCCATGGCTTCGAGGCGCTGGACCTGAACCGGATCGAGCTGAAGACCGACATCGCCAACACCCGCTCGCAGGCGGCGATCGCCAAGCTGGGCGCGGTGCGGGAGGGCGTGTTCCGCTCGCACATGATCCGCTCGGACGGCACGCTGCGCGACACGGTCTATTTCTCCATCGTCCGCGAGGAATGGCCGGCGGTTCGCGCTGGCCTGCTGGCCCGACTGACGGCCCTCGCCCCCGCCTGATCAAACGTTCGGCGCCGTCGCCGACTAATACGCCAATCCGTTTCTCAAGGAGCAAACCCATGCGCCAGTGGACCGTCGACGCCTTCGCCTCGGCCCCATTCAAGGGCAACCCGGCCTGTGTGGTCGAGCCGTTCGACGCCTGGCCGGATACGGCCTGGATGCAGGCTCTGGCTGCGGAGAACAATCAGGCCGAGACCGCCTTCCTGCTCAAGACCGCCGAGCCCGGCCGTTTCGGCCTGCGCTGGATGACGCCGACGCTGGAAGTCGATCTCTGCGGCCACGCCACCTTGGCGTCGGCCCATGTACTGTTCAGTGAGCTGGGCGTGGATGTCGCCTCGCTGACCTTCGACACCCGCTCCGGTCCGCTGACGGTCAGCCGCGATGGCGAGGGGTACGAAATGGACTTCCCCGCTCGCACCTTCCAGCGCGTGGACCCGGTCCCGGAGATCGCCGAGGCTATCGGCGTCGAGCCGGTCGAGACCTGGGCCGCCATGTATCCGGTGGTGGTGCTGGAGGATGAGGCCGCCGTGCGGAACCTCAGGCCGGACCTCAGCCGGATCGCGCCGATCAGCGTCGGGGCGGGTTACGAACGAGGCTGCCTGCTGGTGGCGGCGGCGGCGGACGCCGGCTCAGGTTTCGACGTCGTCAGCCGCTTCTTCGCGCCGGGCTCGGGCATTCCGGAGGACCCGACCACCGGCTCGGCCCACTGCATCCTGGGGCCGCTGTTCGCGCAGAAGCTGGGGAAGACCACGCTGGCCTGCCACCAGGCCTATCCCGGCCGCGGCGGCGACGTTGGCGTCGAGGTCCGCGGCGACCGCGTGGGGCTGCGCGGCAAGGCGGTGACCGTGGTCGAGAGCGTGCTCAGGGCTTGAGGGGCGTTAAAATCACCGCTCATCCCGGCGAATGCCGGGACCCAGATCATAAGGCTCACCGCGGGGAATCCGGGCCCAGAACTCAGCTTCCAGATTGGTCCGACAGGCCAGTTCCATACGATCTGGGTCCCGGCATTCGCCGGGGTGAGCGGATTTTTTGCTAAGCCCCAAAAACGCAAAACGCCCCTCCCCGCCTGCGCGGAAAGGGGCGCCTCGGTCAGCCCTCAGGCTGGCCGACTAGTGCCAGTGGTGGTGCCAGTGGTGATGATGATGATGCCACCAATGGGGGTGGGCGGAAGCCGACGTCGCCACGGCCAGCGCACCGACCGCCGCGAGGGTTACAAGAAGCGTCTTCATGACAGTTTCCTCGGTTCATTCACGCTGGCCAGGGTTAGCCGGCGTATGGGCCATTTGAAGCCTTGGTTGATGAAACGTTCATGAACAAGGTCGCCAGCGCCCCCTTCGTTCCGCGCTGTCAGCAAGATTGAGGGCCTTGGATCAAAATTTAGCTGGTGTTCCCGGCAACACAGTGTATCTCGCGCCTCGGGCCACGCCCTCCCAACGGGGCGCTGTCCATCTGCAAGGATGGGAGACATCATGAATACCCTCGCCAAGCCGGCGATGCGTCCGGCTCGCCCCGAATTTTCCTCAGGACCGACGGTCAAGCACCCGGGTTGGAAACTCTCCAACCTGCAAGGCGCCGTGCTGGGCCGCTCGCACCGCTCCAAGCTCGGCAAGGGCCGGCTGAAGGAGGCGATCGACCGCACCCGTGAGGTTCTGCAGGTTCCGGAAGACTTCCTGATCGGTATCGTGCCGGCCTCGGACACCGGCGCCGTCGAGATGGCCATGTGGTCGCTGCTTGGCCAGAGGCCGGTCCAGGTGCTGGCCTGGGAAAGCTTCTCCAAGGACTGGGTCGGCGACGTGGTCGATCAGCTGAAGCTGAAGGACACCGAAGTCCTCACATCCGGCTATGGCGCCCTGCCCGACCTGACCAAGGTCGATCCGGCAAAGGACCTGGTGTTCGCCTGGAACGGCACCACCTCGGGGGTCAAGGTTCCCAACGCCGACTTCATCGCCAAGGACCGCACCGGCATCACCATCTGCGACGCCACCAGCGCCGCCTTCGCCCAGCCGCTGGACTGGGCCAAGCTCGATGTCGTCACCTTCTCCTGGCAGAAGGTGCTGGGCGGCGAGGCCGCGCACGGCATGCTGATCCTGTCCCCCCGCGCCGTGGCGCGGCTGGAAAGCTACGACCCGCCGTGGCCCATGCCGAAGATTTTCCGCATGAAGTCCAAGGGCAAGGTGGCCAAGGACATCTTCGAGGGCGCGACCATCAACACCCCCTCGATGCTGGCCGCCGAGGACTATCTGGACGCGCTGAAGTGGGCCTCCTCGATCGGCGGCCTGGCTGAACTGCACCGCCGCGCCGACCGCAACGCCGCCGTCCTCTACGACTGGGCCGACAAGACCCCCTGGGTCGCGCCTCTGGCCGAGGTGGTCGCCACCCGCTCGAACACCAGCGTCTGCCTCAAGGTGGTCGATCCCCGCGTCACCGCTCTGCCGGCCGACAAGCAGGCCGAGTTCGCCAAGAAGCTGTCGGACCTGATCGAGAAGGAGGGCGTGGCCCTCGACGCCGGCGGCTACCGCGACGCGCCTCCGGGCATCCGCATCTGGTGCGGCGGCGCGGTGGAACATTCGGACCTGGAGGCTCTGACCCCCTGGCTCGACTGGGCCTTCGCCACCGTCGCCGAAGAGCTGCTGCAAGCCGCCTAGCTGCGTGCTTCGACACGCGCCTGCGGCGCGGCTCAGCATGACGTGAGTTTGTGAAGCTCAATCAAACGTCATCCTGAGCCGGCCCGCAGGGCCGCGTCGAAGGACGCACGGCCGCGCCGCCTCCCCCAATTCCCCCAATTCGAAAGCACCCCACGCCATGGCTCCCCGCGTTCTCATCGCAGACAAACTCTCCCCCGCCGCCGTCGACATCTTCAAGCAGCGTGGCCTGGACTTCGACATCAAGGTCGGCCTGACCAAGGACGAGCTGATCGCCGTCGCCGGCGACTATGACGCCTTCGCCATCCGCTCCGGCGCCAAGATCGACAAGGACGTCATCGCCGCCGCCGCCAAGCTGAAGGTGATCGCCCGCGCCGGTATCGGCGTCGATAACGTCGATATCCCCGCCGCCACCGCCAAGGGGGTGATCGTCATGAACACCCCGTTCGGCAACTCCATCACCACCGCCGAACACGCCATCGCCATGATGTTCGCCATCGCCCGCGACCTGCCCGCCGCCGACGCCTCCACCCAGGCCGGCAAGTGGGAGAAGAACCGCTTCATGGGCGTGGAGCTCTACGCCAAGACCCTCGGCCTGATCGGCGCCGGCAACATCGGCTCCATCGTCGCCGACCGCGCGCTCGGCCTGAAGATGAAGGTCATCGCCTACGACCCCTTCCTGTCCCCCGAGCGCGCCACCGAGATCGGCGTCGAGAAGGTCGAGTTGGAAGACCTGCTGGCCCGCGCCGACTTCATCACCCTGCACACCCCGCTCACCGACAAGACCCGCAACATCCTGTCGGCCGAGAACCTGGCCAAGACCAAGAAGGGCGTGCGGATCATCAACTGCGCCCGTGGCGGTCTGGTGGACGAAGCGGCCCTGCGCAAGCTGATCGACGAGGGCCATGTGGGCGGCGCGGCCTTCGACGTCTTCGTCACCGAGCCGGCCAAGGAAAACCCGCTGTTCGGCTCCGACAAGGTGGTGGCCACGCCGCACCTGGGCGCCTCCACCAGCGAGGCGCAGGAGAATGTCGCCCTGCAGGTGGCCGAGCAGATCAGCGACTATCTGCTGACCGGCGCGGTGACCAACGCCCTCAACAGCCCCTCGGTCAACGCCGAGGAGGCCCCGCGCCTGAGGCCCTATGTGGCCCTGGCGGAAAAGCTCGGCGCCTTCGCCGGCCAGATGGTCGATGTGGGGATCAAGGGCGTCGATATCGCCTATGAGGGCGAGGTGTCGGGCCTCAACACCAAGCCGATGACCGCCACCGCCCTGGCCGGCGTGCTGCGGCCGATGCTGGCCGAGATCAACATGGTCTCGGCGCCGGCGGTGGCCAAGGAGCGCGGGATCACCATTTCGGAGTCCCGCCAGGAAACCTCGCCCGTCTACGACAGCCTGATGCGGATCACCGTCACCACCGAACTGGGCAAGCGCGCCTTCGCCGGCGCGGTGATCGGCGGCAAGCCGCGCGTCGTGGAGGTCAAGGGCATGGAGTTGGACTCCCCCTTCCTGCCGGCCATGCTCTACGTCAACAACCTGGACAAGCCCGGCTTCATCGGCGCGCTCGGCGCCCTGCTGGGCGAGACGGGCGTGAACATCGCCACCTTCAACCTCGGCCGCCGCGACGCCGGCGACGACGCCATCGCCCTGGTCGGCGTGGACCAGGCGCTGACGCCGGAGCTACTGGCCAAGGTCGAGGCCCTGCCGCACGTGAAGGAAGCCAAGGTCTTGGTGTTTTAGGGGCGTATTGGGTTTAGGCCGACTCAATCCGATCGCTGGCCTCGTAGGCCATTTTGAGCCCGCTCTCATTTCAGCGTTCCCTCGCCCCTGTGGCGAGGGTCCATTGAGCGCCAAAGCATAGAGATAGAAGCGCAGGTGGAGCCGCCGCGTCGACCTTCCTACCGTTCGAGTCCAATGGGCCCTCGCCACAAGGGCGAGGGGACGAGGTAGTTTGAAGTCAGCGTGTGTCGCCCGTGCTCCTCGTATAACGTTGCAATCCGTAGCGTTTGAAACATGGAACCGGTTCGCTGACTCCAACCGGACATAGCGGCGAAATGCGATGGTGACAGTGTCAGCAGGCTCTCAGGCAGCTTGCGCCCCACCCCCTGACGCCTGAGAGCGCGAAGGCCCCGGCTTTGCAGAGAGCCGGGGCCTTGACGTTTCCGCCTCCGCTTGACCCCGCCGCCCCTCGCCCGGCCAACTGAGCCTCGCGGCGATTCGCCGAGGAAGGCCGGCCCGCGATGCAGCTCGATGTCCCCAACCGCTATCTGGCGCTGTCGCCGGTGATCATCACCGCGCCGACGGCCCGTTGCGGCACCACATTGGTGCAGCGGCTGCTGTGCACCGGCGACAACAGCTTGGTCTATGGCGAGGAGGTGGGGCTGCATGTGCGCACCCTGACCGGTTTCCTGATCGGCCTGATCCAGCAGTTCGAGCGCGGCGGCGAGGCGGCGGACGCCGAGTTCGTCCGCGCCATCACCGGCGACCAGAGCGATTGGAACCCAGGCCTGATGCCGCCGACGGAGGTGATGCTGAAGGCCTGGACCGAGACCTATTACCAGATACCGGCTGAACTCGCCGAGTTCGGCCGGTCCATCGGCCGGCCGGTCTGGGGCTTCAAGGGACCCGACTACGCCCGCGACATGCTCAAGGCCTTCCTGATGCTGATGCCGAAGGCGCGGATCATCTATGTCTTCCGCGACCTGGCCGAGGCGCTGAAATCGGCCAAGTCGCGGCGGTTCGCGACCACCGACGAGGAGGTCGCGGCCTTCTGCGCCAAGTGGGCGGCGAACATGCGCGAGGTCGCGGACCTGCGCGGCGATACGCGGGTGCTGTTCCTGAAATATGAGGACTTCATCGCCGACCCGCCGGCTGCGGTGGCGGCGATCGAGGCCTTCACCGGCGCCAAGGGGCTGAAGCCGGAGGTGTTCGGGGTGAAGGTGAACACCTTCAAGGGTGACGAGGGACGCGGTTTTTCACCAACCCAATACATTGCCCCGGCTGAGCTGAGCACGGCCGATCGCTCCGCCATCGCCACGCACGCGGGCGCGGTGATGGCGGAGCACTACGGGACCTGAAGTCCTATTGGTGGTGGCGACCGGCGCCGGTGCCATGCACCGCGTGGAAGCCGGAATTGGCGTCGCGGCGGAAGTGGCCGGCGGTGTCGCGGCGATAGGCGTGGCCCGGCGCGTCGCTGTAGTAGAAGCCGCCGTCGCCGGCCCAATAGCCGTCGTAGAAGGGTCCGTAGAAGTCGTCGTAGTAGCCGTCATAGGCCACTGGCTCCGGTCCATAGAAGCCCGCACCGCCGCCGGCATAGGTGTCCGCGCAGGCGGCGAGGCCGAGCACGGCCGCTGTAAGTCCAATCATCGTCAGGGTTTTGCGCATTGTCCGCTCCATCAGCCCTTCGCCAGGCGCGCCGACACGCGCCCAGCCAACCAGATGCTGAACGCGCGTTTGCGATGATGGATGCGGCCGAGGGCGCGCGCTCAATGGAACCCTCTCCCCACGAAGACGTGGGGAGAGGGTTCAAGAGTGCATTACTGCCGCCTAGTGTGACGACGGAGACGGGATCGGCTTCAGTATGCTCGCCGGAGGCGGCGCGGCCGGCGGCGGGGATTTGGCGCCGAACTCGGCCCCCAGGTGCTGGTTGATCGGCGCGAGGCTCGACATCCGACCCTGCAGGGTCTGGCCGCAGCTGTGCGCCAGGGCGCCGAGGTCCTGACCCTTCTTGCTGGCGATCGCGGCGTCGATCTTCTGTTGCAGGTCGCCGGAGGCGTGCGCGCCGTCGAGACGGCCGAGATAGTAGGCCATGCCGACTACGCCCGAAATCTGGTTCTTCTGGTCCTGCGAATTGGCCGAGCTCATGGAGAAGACCAGGCAGAGGAGGTCGTTGGAGGCGGCGTCCGAACTCCCGCCGCCGTGCGACGCGTGGGCGGCCTCGGCGGCGACGGGCGCGGACAGGGCGGCGACAGCGCCACAGAGAAGCGCCACGGGAAGCGCGAGGGTTTGTCTCTTCACGGAATATCCTTAGCGAGGTTTGGGTGTTGAGGTTGGGCGGACTCACAGCCGCCATTGACCGCACGATGCGGCGCCGAAGCCGGCGTTTCAAAGGCCATTAGGACGCCGAGGGGCAGGCTTTCCAGCGAAAACGACTCAGAGGCGAAATTTCCTCGCAGGCATGGGCCTCGTCGCGCAAACGGGCGAGGTCGCCGTCGAGCTCCAGAATTCGGTAGGTGGGCATGCCGCCGGCGTCGGCGGAAACCAGGTCGCCGACATGAACGCTGTCCGGGGCGCCGTCCCGATTCAGGCCATTCAACAGGATCCAGTCGATACGCATTCCGCTTGCCCGTTCAAATTCCACGCCATGCCGATCTTTCGACATTGAGCGGAGTTTGAACCTTTGCGGCTGAGGGAAGGCTGAGGCGGCCGTTTAGCCTCCGTTCATCCTGGGGCGCCGGACGGCATGCCAGCGCGGGCGAGCACCAAGCGGGTGAAGGCGCTCTGGATCGCCGGGACGTGGGCGTGCTTGTAGGGGAAGGTTTTGGCCGGCTCGTCCAGGTGAACCAGGATGCAGGCGTTGGCTTCGAAGAACAGCACCCGCCCGTCCTCCATCAGGGCGCAGTCGAGACCGCCATAGTCCAGGTCCAGCCTTTGGGCGACCGCCTCCACCGCCGCGGCGCCGCGCGGGCCAAACAGGCCGCGCCAGTCGGACAGAAAGCGCGCCTCCTCGGCCTTCTTCGCCTCCGACCGACCCATCTCCGCCCGCCAGTAGTGGACCAGCCAATGGTCGCCGATGGCCAGGTGGTAGGGATAGGGCTGGCGATCGACGAAGGCGAACCGGTATTTGCGCCAGTGGCCGTCGGCGGACTGGAAGTCCTCGAACCGGGTGAGGATGATTTCCGGCGCCGTGTTCACGGCCAGCCAGGCGTCGCGGTCGGCGTCGTTGCGGAGCAGGGTCAGGTTGTCGCCGCCGTGGTCGCCGGGCGGGCGGACCAGCATCGGCGCCGTGATCGCGTTCGCCGCCAGAGCTCGGGGCGTCAGGCGGCAAACTTCGGGCACGATCAGGCCGTCGATGCCAGCGAACAGGGCCGGGGCGTTGTCGCGGCCGGTCTTGGCGATGGCGTCCGGCGGATTGATCACCGGCTTGCCGAGTCGGGTGCAGAGGGCGCGGGCGGCGGCGAGCTGGCCCCCCTTGCCATCTATAATGTCGCGGTCGACGTCGCCGAGGGTGCTGAACACCACGTCCGCCGCCCGCAGCGCCTCGATGGCGACATCGCCCAGGGGCGCGTCGGCCTGGTCCGGGGACAGCATGCCTAGCGACAGGGTCTCGAACACCGCTGTGTTCAGCAGGTAGCGGATCGGCACATGGCCCGCGCCCACCCCGCCCAGCACCAGCACTCGGGCCGCGCCCTGCTGCGCGCCGCCACGGCTCAGGCCGCGGGTTCGGGCCTGACGATTGCGGATGGCCAGCGCCTCGGCGGACTGGCCGAGGTCGTCGAAGACCTGCGCCAGCACGCCGGCCAGATCGGGGTCTTCTCCGTCCCAGGGCTCGGCCCGGCATACGGGCTCCAGCTCCGCCAGCCGGCCCGCCTTGCGCGCGGCCTTGGCGGCCTCGTGCAGGACGCCAGCCCGCTCGGCGGGCGAAGCGTGGCCCGAGAGGCGGAGGGCCTCAAGCAGCTCCGACAGCGCTTCGTCATAGCGGCCGGCGGCGTAGAGAGCCTCGCCCCGATTGCCACGGGCGGCGGCGTAGTCCGGATCCAGCGCCAGGGCCGCATCGAACGCCGCCAGGGCCTGGTCCGTCCGGCCGAGCCGCTGCAGCGCCACGCCGAGGTCGTTGTGGATCGGGGCCAGCCGGGGCAGCCAGTTGACCGCCCGTTCGAGCAGGCCGGCCGCCTCGGCCTCGTCGCCCTGGCGCAGGCGGATCTGGCCGAGGATGTGCAGGCTGGCCCCGTCGAACGGCCGCTGCGCCAGGTGGCGCAGGGCCATCGCCTCCGTCTCCGGATCGTCCAGGTCGCCAGCCAGGGCCAGGGTCAACATGCCCAGGGCCTGGGCGTGATCCGGATGCACGGCGAGCACGGCGCGATAGGCCGCCCGCGCCTCGTCCAGCCGGCCGGCGAAGTGATGCGCCTGGCCGGCGTGCAGCAGGCGGACCAGATCTGCCGGCGCGCCGGTCATGGCCGCCGGGTCAGGTTTTCGGGGTGAAGGGCTTGGGCGTGCGACCGCCGCCCTGGCGCTCGAACATCCAGCCCGGATATTCGGACGGCAGGGCGCTGACCTCGTCCAGCTTGGCGATTTGCTCCGACGTCAGCACCAGATCGACGGCCGCCAGATTGTCGTCCAGCTGCTCCACCGTCTTGGCGCCGATGATGATGCTCATCACGTGCTTCTTGGACAGCAGCCAGGCCAGGGCGACGCGGGCGACGGACACCCCGTGCGCCTCGCCCACTTCGCGCATGGCGGCGACGCAGGCCCAGGCCCGGTCCTGGTTCACCGGCGGGAAGTCGAAGGTGGTGCGGCGGGCGCCTTCCACGGTCGGAGCGCCGGGACCGAACTTGCCGGACAAAAGCCCGCCGGCCAGCGGCGACCAGACCATCAGGCCGAGCTTCTCTTCGGTAAGCATCGGCACAAGGTCGCGCTCCAGGTCGCGGCCGGCGATGGAATAGTAGGCCTGCAGGGTCTCGAACCGGGCCTGGCCGGCGGCCTCGCTGCGGCCGAGGGCCTTGGCGATCTTCCAGGCCGCCCAGTTGGAGACGCCGACGTAGCGGACCAGGCCCTGGCGGGTCAGGTCGTCCAGCGCGCGCAGGGTCTCGTCGATGGGGGTGACGGTGTCGTTGCCGTGGATCTGGTAGAGGTCGATGTGATCGAGCTGCAGCCGTTCCAGGCTGCCTTGCACCGAGTCCATGATGTGGCCGCGGCTGGCGCCGCGATCGTTGGGGCCAGGGCCCATTTCGCCGAACACCTTGGTGGCGATCACCACATCCTTGCGGGGGACACCGATGTCCTTCAGCGCCTGGCCGACCCGGCGCTCGGACTGACCGAAGGAATAGACGTCGGCGGTGTCGATGAAGTTGACGCCCGCGCCCAGCGCCTTGCCGATGATGTCGTTGACCTCGTTCTGGTTCAGCCCGCCGATCGCCTTCCACATGCCGGCTCCGGCTTCGCCGCCGAAGGTCATGGCGCCCAGGCAGATTTCGGACACGAACAGGCCGGTGCGGCCGAGCTGATTATATTTCATGGAGATCGTCCCTGGGATTGATCCGGCGATTATGGGCCTTCCCGCCCGCCGCGTTAAGGGCGCGCGGCGGCGGAAACCTTCATGAAATCCCGGTGAAACTTTATTCACTGGCTCCTGGCCGGCCCGTGACTAGCTTCCGCAAGCTGTAGGCGTCCGAAAGCGGATGCGGAGAGCTCGTCATGACCCCCAGTCGCATTCTCGCCGGCCTAGCCGGCGCCCTGCTGATCGCCGGCGCGGCCCAGGCCGCCCCTCATTCCAGCGACGGCTTACCCTCCGACCAGGCGGCGCGCGTCGATAGCGCCTGTTCCCGCATCCTGGGAACAGAGCCTGGCGAAGAACACTACGCCGCCTGTGTCGAGGCCCTGTCCGGTTCGCTCCGTTCCGCGCGCTTTGCGCCGACGGCGTCCGCCTACCGTCAGGATGAGTCCGCCGGCCAGGGCCGGTCCTACTTCCAGGGCTCGCCCAGCGATGTGCATCGCCGCGAGGGACAGGCCTGCGCCAGCGTCGGCTTCGATCCCGCCTACCAGGGCTACGACAGCTGCGTGGCCGATCTGTCGTCCAGCCTATTTGCAACGGACCATCCGCTGAATTAGCGATGGCGGGCTGGCGCTCGCGCGCCGCGCCGGAAGACCTGCTGATGGCCAACATCCTCGTCATCGAAGACGATGTCGATACCGCCGCCGAGATCGCCGACTGCCTTGAGGCCGGCGGCTTCGAGACGGAACAATGCCACGACGGCCAGGCCGGCCTGGAGCGGGCCAGCGTGGGCGCCTTCGACGCCATCACCCTCGACCGCATGCTGCCCGGCCTTGACGGACTGGATGTCGTCCGCGCCCTGCGCGAGGCCGGCTCCGAGATTCCGGTGCTGATGGTCAGCGCTCTCAGCGACGTCGATGACCGGGTCACTGGCCTGAGGGCCGGCGGCGACGACTACCTGGTCAAGCCCTTCGCCCCGTCCGAACTGGTGGCCCGGCTGGAGGTGCTGCTGCGCCGCCGCCGAGCCCCGCCCGCCAAGCCCGAACTCATGCTAGAGGTAGGCGATCTGAAGCTCGACCTGGTGGCGCGGGAAGCCCTGCGCGACGGCCGGCGGATCGAGCTCCTGCCGATGGAATTCAAGCTGCTGGAATTCATGATGCGCAATGCGGGCCAGATCCTCAGCCGGCGGATGATCTTCGAACAGGTCTGGGAATATTATTTCGACCCCGGCACCAATCTGATCGATGTGCATGTGGGCAAGCTGCGGCGGAAGATCGACTTCGCCGGCATGCGGCCATTGTTCCAGACCGAGCGCGGCGTCGGCTATATCCTGAGCGTGGCCTGAAGGGATGCGGCTCGCCGAGCTCTGGCGCATCTCCACCTTCCGCCTGACCCTGCTTTATGGCCTGGTGTTCGCCGTCGGCGTGGTGGCCCTGCTGAGCATGGTCTATGTGCAGTCGGCCGGCTTCTTGACCCGCCGGGTTGATGGCATCCTGACCGCCGAGGCCGCCGCGCTTTCCACCTCGCCAGCCGATACGCTCCGGGATCGGATCAATACCGATCTGGCGCTGAACGATCCCCGCACCAACGTCTTCGCCCTGTTCGACGCCGACGGCCATTGGCTGGCCGGCAATCTCACGGCCTTGCCGCCGGGGCTGGTGGTGGATGGCAAGCCGCTGGAGACCGCGGCCATGAGCGGGTTTCCGGCCCCGGCCCGGCTGATCGCTCGCCGCCTTGCTGGCGGGCAGGAGCTGGTGGTGGGCCGCGATGTCAACCAGCTGCGGGAGATGCGTTCGATCATCACCGGCGCCCTGGTTGCGAGCGGGATGCTGATCCTGATCCTCGGCCTGGCCAGCGGCACGGCGCTCAGCCTGCCGCCGATGCGCCGCCTGCGCGCCCTGCAGGCGGTTGGCCGCGACATCGCCGGCGGCAATCTGACCCGCCGCATGCCGATCAGCGGCGCCAACGACGAGCTCGACATGTTCGCCGGCACGGTCAACGCCATGATGGGCGAGATCGAGCGCCTCATGGCCGAGGTGAAGGGCTCGACAGAAACCATAGCCCACGACCTGCGCACGCCGCTCACCCGCGCCCGGGCCCAGTTGCATCGGCTGCAACAGGCCGATGGGCCAGACCGCGAGGATCTGGCCCGCGTCACCGCCGAGATCGACGAGGTGCTGGAGCGGTTCCGAGCGCTCATGCGCATCTCCGAACTGGAGGCTCGCGGCCGCCGCGCCGGCTTCACCGCGGTCGAGCTTGGCCAGGTCCTGAGCCAGGCGGTGGAGCTCTATGGGCCGCTGGCGGAGGAGGTCGGCGTCACCCTGGCCCTGGCCGCCGATCAGCCCGCCACCATCGAGGCCGACGCCAAGCTGCTGTTCGAGGCCGTGAGCAACCTGATCGACAATGCGATCAAGTTCACCCCGTCGGGCGGGGTGGTTCAGGTGCGGCTGGAGCGCGGCGGCGGAGGGCCAAGAATCATTGTGGCGGACAACGGCCCGGGAATCCCCGCCGAAGAGCGCGTGACCGTGCTGCAACGCTTCTATCGCGGCGAGCGGGACCGGCTTACGCCCGGCTCCGGACTTGGCCTGGCCATCGTATCGGCCATCGTACGCCTGCACGGCTTCACCCTGACCCTAAGCGACGCGGAACCGGGGCTGTGCGCGACGATCACCTGCGGCGCCTAGGCGGGCCATCCGCCACGCCTCCTGACCTCGTCTGGTGGTGAAACTTAATTCACTGGCCCGCCGGGGCTGACCGGATAATTTCCGCCTCGCCGGGCGCTGCCCGCAGCCCCCCCACACACCAGGGCGGCGCCTCGGCGCCTTTCGCTCGCCTGAAGTCGGAGCCCCTCTATATGTTAGCCATAGTGCGGCTCGCGCTTCGACGGCCGTACACCTTTGTCGTCCTGGCCATCCTCATCGTAATCCTCGGCCCGCTGGCTGCGATGCGCACGCCGACGGACATTTTTCCTGACATCAAGATTCCGGTGATCGCGGTGGTCTGGACCTACCGCGGCCTGCCGCCGGACGACATGTCCGGGCGGGTGATCTACTATTACGAACGGCAGCTGTCCTCGAGCGTCAACGATATCGAACACATCGAGAGCCAGTCCCTGGCCGGGATCGGGGTGGTGAAGATCTTCTTCCAGCCCAATGTGGATATCCGCACAGCGACGGCGCAGGTCACCTCCCTGTCCCAGACCGTGCTCAAGCAGATGCCGCCGGGCATCACCCCGCCGACGATCCTGAACTACAACGCCTCCACCGTGCCGATCCTGCAGCTGGCCCTGTCCAGCAAGGACCTGTCGGAACAGAAGCTGTTCGACTCCGGCCAGAACTTCATTCGCCCCTCGCTGGCCGCCGTGGCGGGGTCGTCGGTTCCATCGCCCTATGGCGGCAGGGAGCGGCAGATCCAGGTGGACCTGGATCCAAGCGCTCTGCAGGCCAAGGGATTGTCGGCGCAGGACGTCGCCGCCGCGCTGGCGGCGCAGAACCAGATCGTGCCCGCCGGCACCGCCAAGATCGGCGGCTATGAATACAACATCAAACTCAACAACAGCCCGGCGGCCATCGACGCTCTGAACGACCTGCCGATCAAGACGGTCGGGGGCGCCACCATCTACATGCGCGACGTGGCCCACGTGCGCGACGGCTCGCCGCCCCAGCGCAACGAGGTGCGGGTGGATGGCCGCAGGTCGGTGCTGATGAGCGTGCTTAAGAGCGGCTCGGCCTCCACCCTGGCCATCGTCGCCGGCGTGAAGGCTTTGCTGCCGAAAATTCAGGAGTCGCTGCCGCCGTCGCTCCACATCGCCTTGTTGAACGACCAGTCCCTGTTCGTGAAGGCGGCGATCTCCGGCGTGGTCAAGGAGGGCGTCATCGCCGCGGCGCTGACCAGCCTGATGATCCTGCTGTTCCTGGGCAGCTGGCGCTCGACGGTGATCATCGCCACCTCGATCCCGCTGGCCGTCCTGTCATCGATCATCGGACTGTCGGCGCTGGGTCAGAGCCTGAACATCATGACCCTGGGCGGGCTGTCTCTTGCCGTTGGCATTCTTGTCGATGACGCCACCGTGACCATCGAGAACATCAACTGGCACCTGGAGCAGGGCAAGGACGTCAAGACGGCGATCATGGACGGCGCCCATCAGATCGTCACGCCGGCTTTCGTCTCCCTGCTCTGCATCTGCATCGTGTTCGTGCCGATGTTCTTCCTGACAGGCGTGGCGGGCTATCTGTTCGTGCCGATGGCCGAAGCGGTGATGTTCGCGATGATCGCCTCCTTCATCCTGTCGCGGACCCTGGTTCCGACCATGGCCATGTACCTGCTGAAGCCGCATGATACGGGCCACACCAGCTATGTGATGGAGAGCCACAGCGCCTCCGTTCCGGCGCGGCGTTCGACCTTCGCCCTGGTGCGTTTCCAGCACGCCTTCGAGGCCCGGTTCTCCAGGGTGCGCGGCGGCTATCGCGACCTGCTGACGCTCGCGCTTGAGAACCGCCGCCTGTTCGTGATCGGCTTCCTGACCTTCGTCGTCCTGTCCTTCCTGCTGGTCCCGACCCTCGGTCGCAACTTCTTCCCCACCGTCGATTCGGGCGAGATGACCCTGCACGTGCGCGCGCCGGTCGGCACCCGGCTGGAGGACACCGCCGCCCTGTTCGACCATATCGAGCAGTCGATCCGCCAGGTCGTGCCCGCGGGCGAACTGGAGACCGTCGTCGATAACATCGGGCTGCCGGTCAGCGGCATCAACCGCGCCTACAGCAACACCGGCGGCATCGGCCCGCAGGACGGCGACATCTACGTCACCCTGACCAAGAAGCATCGTCCGACGGCGGACTATATGCGCGCGCTCCGCGCAAAACTGCCCCGGGAGTTCCCCAGCTCGACCTTCGCCTTCCTGCCCGCCGACATCATCAGCCAGATCCTGAACTTCGGGTCGCCGGCGCCGATCGACCTGCAGGTCTCGGGCAGCAACCAGGCCCAGAACGAGGCCTATGCGATCGAGCTCTTGCGCAAGCTGAAGGCCATTCCCGGACTGGCGGACGTGCGGCTGCAGCAATCGACCCACTATCCGCAGTTCAACGTCAACGTCGATCGCACCCAGGCATCCACCCTCGGCATCGACGAACGGGATGTCACCAACACCCTGGTGACCACACTGTCAGGCAGCTTCCAGACGGCGCCGGCCTTCTGGCTCAATCCGCGCAACGGCGTCTCCTACCCGATCGTGATCCAGGCCCCGCAGCAGAACGTCGATTCGATGTCCAAGCTGCAGAACCTGCCGATCACCTCCGGCAAGCCGGACAATATGCAGATCCTCGGAGGCCTGGGGACGATCGACCGCGCCGACTCGGACGCCGTGGTGTCCCACTATGCGATCCAGCCCTCCTTCGACATCTACGCCACCACCCAAGGCCGCGACCTGGGCGCCGCCGCCGCGGCGATCCAGACGGTGATCAAGGCGACGGCGAGCGATCTGCCCAAGGGCGCCACGGTGACGCTGCGGGGCCAGATCACCACCATGAACAGCGCCTTCTCAGGCCTGCTCTTCGGGCTGCTGGGCGCCGTGGTGCTGATCTATCTGATCATCGTGGTGAACTTCCAATCCTGGGTCGATCCGTTCGTGATCATCACCGCCCTGCCCGCCGCGCTGGCCGGAATCGTCTGGATGCTGTTCGCCACCTTCACCCCGCTGTCGGTGCCGGCCCTGACCGGCGCGATCATGTGCATGGGGGTGGCCACCGCCAACAGCATCCTGGTGGTCAGCTTCGCCCGTGAGCGGCTCGAGATCGGCGGCGACGCGGTGCTGGCGGCGATGGAAGCCGGGTTTACCCGGTTCCGCCCGGTGCTGATGACCGCGCTGGCCATGATGATCGGCATGGCGCCGATGGCCCTGGGCCTGGGCGAAGGCGGTGAACAGAATGCGCCGCTCGGCCGGGCGGTGATCGGGGGCCTGCTGTTCGCCACCGTCGCCACCCTCTTCTTCGTTCCAGTGGTTTTCGCCATCGCGCATGGCCGCAAGGCGCCCGTTCGTCAGCCCGATGCGCCCCACGATCCCAGTCACGGTGAAGCCTATGTCCGCTGATAACCCGCCGCCCGCTCACGGGAAGCCGCGCGACCTGGGCCGCCTGAGGCTCGCCGGCATGATCGGCGTGGCCGTTGTGGTGGTCGTCGTGGCCTTCGGCCTGATCAGCCGCGGCGTGGCGGGACACCAGTTGAAGGCCGAGACCCTGGCCAACGCCGTTCCAACCGTCAACGTGATCCATCCCGCCGCGAACGACGGCGACCAGGCCCTGACGCTGCCGGGCGATGTCCAGGCCTACAATGACGCCGTGGTCCACGCCCGGGTCAGCGGCTACCTGAAGAAGTGGTATGTGGACATCGGGACAGAGGTGAAGACCGGCCAGACCCTCGCCGACATCGACACCCCCGAACTTGACCAGCAGCTTGCCCAGGCGAGGGCCAACCTCGCCACCGCCAAGGCCAACCAGTCCCTGGCCAAGGTCACGGCCGATCGCTGGAACGGGCTGCTGGCCAAGGACGCGGTGTCCAAGCAGGAAGCCGACGAGAAGACCGGAGACCTGGAAGCTAAATCCGCCCTGGCCCAGGCGGCCAAGGCCGACGTCGATAGGCTGCAGGCGCTGGAGGGATTCAAGCGGATCGTCGCCCCCTTCTCCGGGGTGGTGACCGCGCGGAACACCGACATCGGCGCCCTGATCGCCGCCGGCAACCCGGCCGACCCGGGCCTGTTCACGGTCGCCGACGAGAGCCGGCTCAGGATCTATGTCCACGCGCCCCAGGCCTACATTTCCCAGATCAAGCCCGGCCAGACCGCGGCTGTCACCGTGCCCGAGCACCCGGGCCAGACCTTCCGGGCGGTGCTGACCAACACCTCCGATGCCGTCTCCCGGCAATCCGGCACGCTGACGATCGAACTGCAGATCGACAACGCCAAGGGGGACCTGAAGCCGGGCGACTACGCCCAGGTCGCCTTCACCGTGCCCCGCGCGGCCGGCGGGGTGCAGCTGCCCGCCAGCGCGCTGATGTTCCGCCAGAAGGGCATGGCGGTCGCGACGGTCGGGCCGGGCAGCCGGGTGGTGATGAAGCCGGTCACCATCGCCGAGGACCACGGCCAGACGGTCGACATCGCCTCGGGGATCAGCCCTGGCGACCTGGTGATCGACAACCCGCCAGACTCCCTGGCGGGCAACGATCCGGTTCGCGTGGCTGGCCGCGGCTGACATGCGCCCGTTGAAATCCATCCTGCTGGCGTCGAGCCTGGCCGCGCTAAGCAGCTGCAATCTCGCGCCGGCCTATCAGCCGCCGGTGACGGCCACCCCCACCGCCTTCAAGGAACAGGGACCGTGGACCCAGGCCACGCCGGCCGACGCCGCACCGCGCGGGGACTGGTGGACTCTCTATGGCGACGCCGACCTGACCGCGCTGGAAGCCCGGATCGAGGGCGGCAATCCGACCCTGGCCGAGGCGGCCGCGCGTTACGACGAGGCTCGCGCCTTCGCCTCCGAGGCCGCTTCCGGGCTGCTGCCCTCCGTGGGCGCCGTCGCCGGCTTCACCCGCAACCGCCAGTCCGACAACCGGCCTTTGCGCGGCAATGGGCAACCGGACGAGTACGACGCCAATACGGTGGGCGCGAGCTTCGCCTATGAGCTCGACCTCTGGGGCCGGGTGCGCAACACCGTCGCCGCCGGCAAGGCCGAGGCCGAGGCCAGCGCGGCGGATCTGGCCTCCGTGCGGCTGTCGCTGGAGGCGGAGCTGGCCGACGACTACCTGCGCCTGCGCGGCCTGGATCAGGAGGAGGGGCTGCTGAACGACGCCGTGGGCGCTTACGGCCGCGCCTATCAGCTCACGCTGGACCGGCATTCCGGCGGCGTGGCGTCCGGCGTCGATGTGGGCCGGGCCCAGACCCAGCTGGAGACCGCCAAGGCGCAGGTGTCGGACGTGGCCGGCCAGCGGGCCCTCTATGAGCACGCCATCGCCAGCCTGGTCGGCGTGCCAGCCTCCAACTTCACCCTGCCGACGGCGACGGCCACGCCCCACATTCCCCTCGCGCCCACCGACCTGCCCTCCACCCTGCTGGAGCGGCGGCCGGACGTGGCGGCGGCGGAGCGGCGGGCGGCGGCGGCCAATGCGCGGATCGGGGTGGCGCGCGCGGCCTTCTATCCCGACATTTCGCTGCAAGGCCTGGCGGGCTTCCAGAACACCGGGGGCGCCGGGCTGCTGACGGCGCCCAACTCCTATTGGACCCTGGGGCCGCAGCTGGTGGCGCCATTGTTCGAAGGCGGCTTGCGACGGGCGCAGCTGAAGGCCGCCAAGGCGGAGTTCGACCAGGCCGGCGCCGACTACCGCGGCCGGGTGCTGCGGGCCTTCCAGGACGTGGAGGACGCTCTGGCGCTGCTCAACCATCTAGGTGAGGAAGCCGGCGACCAGAGCCAGGCGGTGGACGCCGCCACCCGCACGGCGGACCTGGCCCTGACCCGCTACCGCCAGGGCGCGGTCAACTATCTGGAGGTGGTCACGGCCCAGACCGCCGCCCTGGACGCCCAGCGCGCGGCGATCGACGTGCGGACCCGGAGGCTGACCGCGAGCGTGAAGCTGATCCGCGCCCTGGGCGGTGGATGGGACCGGACGCGGCTGGCGCGGGGCTAGGTCTCCGCCCAGCGGCGGAGCAGGTTGTGGTAGATGTTGGTCAGCCGCAACACCTGCGCGCGATCGATGGTCTCGGCCATCTGCAGCGCCTGGATGGCGCCGTCCAGCTCGAACAGCAGGGCGCGGTCGTCGCCGCTGCGCACCAGGCTCTGGATCCAGAAGAAGGAAGCCAGGCGCGCGCCGCGGGTGACCGGCTCGACCCGGTGCACGGACGTGCCCGGATAAAGCACCATGTCGCCGGCCGGCAGCTTGATGGAGCGTGGACCGAAGGCGTCCTCGATCAAGAGCTCGCCGCCGTCATACTCATCCGGTTCGGCGAAGAAGACGGTGGCCGACAGGTCCGTGCGGACACGGAGGCGGCTCCCCTCGACCGGCCTGACCGCGCCGTCCACATGGCTGCCATAGGACTGGCCGCCGGCGTAGCGGTTGAACAGCGGCGGCACGATCCGCTGCGGCAGGGCGGCGGACATAAAGGTCCCGTTCTGCTCCAGCCGGCGCAGGATCAGCTCCCCGAGCTTGCGCGCGACGGGATGATCGAAGGGCAGTTGCACATTGTTCTTCACCTGGCTCGACAGATGACCGGCGGTGACGCGCCCGTCGGTCCAGTCGGCGGTGTCCAGCAGGCCGCGGGCCTCGGTGACCTCGGCGGCGGTGAGAACCCTGGGAATATGGATCAGCATGGCAGGGGCAGGTAGGCGGCTTTAGGCCACTCGGCAAGTCGGCCGGCGGCGGCGCAAAATAAAAAGGGCCGCGCGAACGCGGCCCTTTCCAAGTTGATCCCTGACGGGGATTTAGAAGGGGTAGTAGCGGAAGCTGGTGAAGACCATGTCGTCGGTGGTTTTCGGCGAGCCGCCGACGCCCGAGAAGGCGTCCAGCTGGGTGTGGGAGTATTGAACGCCAACCCGCACCTGGCCGAAGGAGCCGGTGTAGACCTTGTCCCAGAAGCCGGCCGTGACCTGGCTGACTTGCTTGAGGTTGGCCGTGCAGGAGGCGTTTTCGACGAAGCAGTTGGTCATGTTGGCCAACGGATTGCCGAAGCCGAACTTGTTCGCGCCGATGTTGTAGAACTTGTTCTGCTCGGTTTCCTCGCCGCCGAAGACGTAGAGGTCCAGTTGCGAGGTGGCGTGCAGGGTGCCGCCAGCCAGCCACATGGTTTCCTGGATCGGCGCAACCGCGCCGGTCGGGGTCAGGGTCGCATCCGGCAGGCCGGAGGTGCCATAACGGCCGATGCCCTTGCCGGTCAGGGCGCTGGCTTCCAGGTCGAGCAGCTTGGGAACGACGGTCCAGGTCACGCCGCCGCCGAAGCCGCCGCCCGTGGTCTGTTCGCCGTAGATGCCCGGCGTGACGCCGACGGTGTTGGCGCCGGCCGTGACCCGGTCGGTGAAGCCGCGATAGAGGCCGTAGGCTTCCAGGTGGATCGGCTTGGCGCCGCCGAAGTCGGGCTCGACGGCGATCTTGGCGATCACGTCGGGCACGTGGTTGAAGGTGACCGTGTTGGCGCTGTTGTAGCCGGAGACGCCGGTGGCGCCGGTGGCGGAGGTAATGCCGGACGCGGTCGAGCTGATGCCAGTGGCGGCGCTGGAGTAGATGGTCGCCGGGTTTTCAACCGAGACGGCCAGCCAGACTTGCTTGTTGGCGAAGTCCTTGGTCACGCGCAGCTGCGGCTGACGGGCCCAGGTGAAGCCCGGGACGTACTGCGCTTCGATGGTGGGCGGCGGAACTTCGTTGCGGGGCGTGATGCCCTTGCTGTTCAGCGTCGCCAGCGACCAGTTCTGACCGAACAGGAAGTGCCAGCCGGACGCGTTCCAGTTCACTTCGCCGTACAGGTTGCGGATACGCGGCGTGTAGGAGTTGCTTTCGTTGGAGTTCGCGGTCTGGGCGGCGCCCAGGAAGTCGAACTCGCCGTAGAAGGCGGCCGTCGTGTCCTGATCGATGTTGCCGGACGCGAGGATCGAGTAGCGGCTCTGACGGGCGGTCAGGTGGGTTTCGCCGGTGTGCGCCGTGGTCGAGTTGGCGAACGGGATCTTGGCGTAGTTGGAGGAGATGTCGGCGACATCGTCCTTGGAGCGGTAAACCGATTCAGCCGCCGCGAAGCCGCCCATCTTGATGGTGATCGGCGAGGTTGGCTTGGAAGCGGCGGCCACGTCGGCCTTCACTTCGCCCGGGATGGTCTGGATCTGCTCGGCCAGCTGCTGGTGAGCGGCTTGGGCGTCGGCCTGGGCCGATTGAGCCTGGGCTTGCGCGGACTGGACCTTGCCTTCGAGCTGTTCGCGGGCCAGCGATTCGGCGGTCAGCCGGCTCTCCAGCGTTTCGACCTCGGTGGTCAGGGCCGCGACGCGGTCGTCGGCGACGGCGACCTTGGCCGCCAGGTGGTGGTGGTGCTTGGCCGGCGTGGCGTTGGCCGAAGCGATGAGGCCGAACGACGCGATCGCGCCCAGCGCGACGCCGCTCAGCAGCGTGGACTTCCGTTGCATGTGTATGGGATCCCCAAAATACCCTGGCGAGAGTCAGACGCTCAGGCCTGCCGGTTCCATATTCGCCGTTTGTGAACCTTCGGCGACGCTTCGGCTGCGATTTTGTGATAGATATTCACAGCATTTCCAGGTTGCCCGGCCGCGTTGCAAAAATACATCGGCATTGCTCCGCACACGGAGTAATCATGTTCGCCGAACGGGAATCCGGCGAAATGCCTTGCCCCGCTTGGCGTTGCGGCGGCCTTGGGCATAGGGTGCCGGCCTTCAATCGCCGGAGCCCGCCATGACCGACCTGGCCGACAACCCCGTCCTCGCCCCTTGGGGCGGCCCTCATGGCGGCGCGCCTGCGCTGGACCGCGTGCGCCCGGGCCATTTTGGTCCCGCGCTGGACGAGGCGATGGCGCGGTATCGGGGCGAGGTCGAGGCGATCGCAAACGATCCGGCCGGGCCGAGCTTCGCCAATACGCTGGAGGCGATGGAGCGGGCCGGCGCGGATTACCGCAAGGCCACGTCGCTGATGGGCATCTTCACCTCGACCATGAACGACGCCGAGATGAAGGCGGTGCAGCGCGACGCCGCGCCCAAGCTGGCCGCTTTCCGCGATGAGATCCTGCATAACCGCGCCCTGTTCGAGCGGGTGCGGGCCGTCTACGAGGCCCGCGAAACCAGCGGCCTGAACGGCGAGCAGCAGCGGCTGGCGCATGTGATCCACGAGCGGTTCGCCCGCCAGGGCGCCGGGCTGGACGACGCCAGCAAGCATCGGCTGGCGCAGATCAACCAGCGGCTGGCCAGCCTCTACACCGAGTTCAGCCAGAACATTCTCGGCGACGAGGAGGGCCAGGCCCTGGTGCTGGAGAGCGAGGCCGACCTGGCCGGGCTGCCCGGCGATCTGATCGACGCCGCGGCGGCGGCCGCCAAGCAACGCAGCGTCAAGGGATGGGTCATCGGCAACACCCGCTCCTCCATGGAGCCCTTCATGACCTTCTCCGCCCGCCGCGACCTGCGCGAAAAGGGCTTGGCCTTGTGGGCAGGTCGCGGTGAGAGCGCCGAGCACGACAACAACGCCCTGATCGCCGAAATCCTGCCGCTGCGGGTCGAGAAATCCCGCCTGCTGGGCCACGCGAGCTTCGCCCACTGGGTCACCGACGGGCAGATGTCGAAGACGCCGGAAGCGGCCATGGACCTGCTGCGCCAGGTTTGGGTTCCCGCCGTCGCCCGCGCCAAGGAAGAAGTGGCCGACATGCAGGCGGTGGCCGCCGCCGAGGGCTCCAACGAGGCGATCGAGCCCTGGGACTACCGCTACTATGCGGAGAAGGTGCGGCAGGCGAAGTACGACCTGAGCAACGAGGCGATCAAACCCTATCTGCAGCTCGACAAGCTGCGCGAAGGGATGTTCTGGGCCGCCGGCGAGCTGTTCGGCATCGCCTTCACCCGCGTGCACGACCTGCCGGTCTATCACCCGGACGTCGAGGTCTATGAGGTCACCAAAGACGGTGCGCGCGTCGGCGTCTGGTACTTCGACCTCTTTGCCCGGCCGGGCAAATCATCCGGCGCCTGGATGAGCGAATACCGCACGCAGCAGAAGCTGGCGGGGGTCACCCCCATCATCTCCAACAACTCCAACTTCATCCCCGGCGCGGCGGGCGAGCCGGTGCTGATCAGCTGGACCGACGCGGTCACGCTCTTTCACGAATTTGGACATGGGCTCCATGGGCTGCTGTCCAACGCCACCTATCCGTCGCTGGCGGGGACGTCTGTGGTGCGGGACTTTGTCGAGTTGCCGAGCCAGCTCTATGAGCGCTGGCTGCCCACCCAGGAGATTCTGTCGCGCTTCGCCGTCCACTACAAAACCGGCGAGCCCATGCCCAAGGCCCTGACTGACAAGCTGGAGAAGGCGGCCAACTTCAACCAGGGCTTCCAGACCGCCGAATACCTGGCCTGCGCCATCCTCGACCTCGAATACCATCTGCTGGCCGACAAGGCGCCCGACGCCCGCACCTTCGAGCGCGAGGCGCTGGAGCGGCTGGGCATGCCGCGCGAGATCATATTGCGCCACCGCCTGCCCCACTTCGCCCACATCTTCTCCGGCGAGAGCTATGCCGCCGGCTACTACAACTACATCTGGGCCGACACGCTCACCGCCGACGCGGCCGAAGCCTTCGCCGAATCCCCCGGCGGCTTCTTCGACAAGGCGCTGGCGGACAAGTTGCTGCAGAATGTGCTCAGCGTCGGCAATACGGTGGAGGCGGGCGAGGCCTTCCGCCGGTTCCGGGGCCGGGACCACACCATCGATGCGCTGATGCGGGCCCGGGGGTTTGCCGAGGCGGAGACGTGAGGGTCCGAAATCCCCTTATGCTTCGACAAGCTCAGCATGAGGATTTCTACTGAAGCTAATTTAGCCCTCACCCTGAGCCTGTCGAAGGGCAAGGGCGGGCCTGCGATAAACGAAGTGAGGAAACACCCATGAAGTACCGCCAGCTGGGCTCCAGCGACCTGAACGTCTCCGTCATCTCCCTGGGCTCGTGGCTCACCTATGGCGTCGGCGTCGAGCGCGACAGCGCAACGGCCTGTGTGAACCGCTCGTTCGAGCTGGGGATCAACTTCATCGACACCGCCAACGTCTATGGGCGCGGGGCGGCGGAGAGCTTCCTGGGTGAGGCGCTGGCTGGCCGCAAGCGCGACTCATACGTCCTCGCCACCAAGGTGTTCGGCCAGATGAGCGACACCGACCAGGGCCTGTCGGCGGAGCAGATCGCCAAGCAGATGGACGCCTCCCTGACGCGGCTGAAGACCGACTATGTCGACCTCTACCAGTGCCACCGCTACGATCCCAACACCCCGCTGGAAGAGACCATGGAGGCGCTGACCAAGGTCGTGCAGCAGGGCAAGGCCCGCTACATCGGCTTCAGCGAATGGTCGCCGCAGAACATCCAGGACGCCCTGGATATGGTGGGCTCGGGCGTGGAGAAGTTCGTCTCCAGCCAGCCCCAGTACAGCCTGCTTTACCGCCGCCCCGAGGCCAAGGTGATCCCGCTGTGCGCCGCAAACGGCATCTCCCAGATCGTCTGGTCGCCGCTGGCGCAGGGCGTGCTCAGCGGCAAATACCTGCCTGGCGCCAAGCCCCTGGCGGACAGCCGCGCCAGCAGCGAGTCCATGAGCGGCGCGATCCAGCGCTGGATGGAGGCGCCGGTGCTGGAGGCGGTGCAGACGCTGAAGCCCCTGGCCGAACAGGCCGGCTGCTCCCTGGCCCAATTCGCCCTGGCCTGGGTGCTGCGGGAGCCCAACGTGGCCTCGGCCATCGTCGGCGCCAGCCGACCCTCGCAGCTGGACGACAATGCGGCGGCGGCGGACCTGGTTGTCGACCCGGCCCTGTTCGCCAAGGCCGAGGCGATCGCCGCGGGGATTCCTCGGGCTGGCTAAAGCGAGCGGCGTCGGGGGATCAACAGGTGCAGGCAGAAGCCCTCGGGTTTGACGCGGGCGAGCGCCGTCTCGTCGAGATCGGCGCTTCAAGAACCCTGCTTCACGCTGATCCATCCGAGGCCTCGGCCCTGTTCGCGTCCCAGGGCGCCATAGTCTGCCCCGACGTCTTCGAGCCGGCTCTGCTCGAGCGGCTGCTCGATGGCTGCCGCTCGGCCCAATTCGTTGCCGACAAGGGCAATCTGCTGGGCACGCGCCAGCTCGAACAGCCGATGCGTATAGGCCGTGCGATCAGCTTCCTGCTTGAGCGGTCGAACTTCCTGCGCTGGATTGAAGCGGCCACCGGCCGCGGTTCATTTGACCGGGTGGTCGGCAAGGTGGTGCAGACCCGCGCGGGCAGCGGCGACGCCCTAAAATGGCATGACGACATGCGCGATGAGAGCCGCCGCGCCTTGGGCATCACCATCAACCTGACGGACTTCGCCTATACCGGCGGCCAGTTTGAAATGCGCAACGTGGGCGACCGGTCCAGCCTGCGCCGGTTTCACCACCAATGCGCTGGAACCGCGCTGATCTTCGCCGTCGACAGGGGCCGGGTCCATCGCCTGACCCCGCTGGAGTCGGGCGGTCCGCGCCGGGTCTACACGGGCTGGTTTCTGTACGGGCCTGGCTCGGCCACATAGCGCCTCCACCCCTCCGCGCGCAGTGGATTTTGAGCGCGGTCCCTACCGCAGCTTCAGCCGCAAGAACGGCATGTAGCCGACCGGGTCTTCGCCATAAGCCGCCTCGATCGCATGGGGCACGACGTTCACCGTGCCCTGCACCCCGAACCCCAGCGCCAGATGCGGCGCGACGGGCAGGTCGTAGACGTATCCAAGGCTGGCCTCGGCCACGCGGAAGGCGCGGCCGGCGAAGGGGCTGGGCGCGAGGAAGAGGTCGTCCTTCGACACCTGTTCGACGCGGCCGAACAGGGTGTGGCGACCCAGGTTTACGGCGGACTCCAACAAGCCGCCGTCCGAGGTCTCGCCCGGCGTGTCCGCATCCCGCCCCCAGGCCAGGGTGGTCTGCCAGTTCCCGTGGGCCAAGGGCCGGTTGTAGGTCGCCGACGCGGTCAGGCGCCGCTGGTTTACATCCGGCGTCAGCTGTTCGGGACTGTGGATCTGGCCATAGCTCACCTGCAGCGCCCAGTTGGCGGTGGGGTTATAGGTCAGCCGCCCGGACCAGGAGTTCAGCGCCAAGGTATCGAACCCCCAGCGATACTGATTCGGCTCGCGGCCGTTGAACACCGAGCCCTCCAGCTTCCACTGGCCGTAGACCAGGCCGGTGGTCACCACGCCATAGGTGATGTGGGTGGAGTCCAGCCAGTGATGGGTGATCGGCGCGGCCGGATCGTCCATGCCGGAGGCGCGGTGCATGAAATTCACCGGCCCAAGCGCCGGCTCGCCGGGATAGCCGACATAGATGAAGGCCGAGGACACCGCGCCGGTCGGGACGCTGAACACCCCGGCCAGTTCCATGAACAGGTTGTGCGGATGCTGGCGATCCACCAAGGGCGTGACGCCATTGGCCGTCTCACCCGTCTGCAGCAGCAGCGGATAGCCATCGGCGCCCATGGCCGGATCGAGGGAGAGCATGGACCGCAGGGTCAGCGTCCCCGGCCCCGCCGCGTGCTGGGCCATGATCATCAGCATGCTTTCGCTGAAGTCCTTGTCGCCGCCGCGCGGACCCTGTTGCCGATCGGCGACGACGTCGGCGTAGCCGTGCGTCATCCCGGTCCAGCCGCCGGCCTTCCAGCCGAAGCCGTCCATCGGCGTCGAGTCCGGCTGCCAGGAGGTGCCCGACCCGTCGCGCATCATGGAATAGCCGGCCAGTTGGCCGTCCATCATGGTCATGGCCATGGGGGGCGGCGCTTGGGCAGGAGCGGATTGGGCAGGAGCGGGTTGGGCCGGCATGGCCATGCCCGGCATGGTCTGGGCGGACGTCGCGCCGGCCATTGAGGCGAAGGCGGCCGCCAAGGCGAGTGTCGTCGTCCGGATCATCAAGCCCCTACCCCGGCCGTGTAAGCCTACTTGCGCATCGCCGGCCGGGACTTGGACGCCGACCGCGCCGCGGCGGCCCGCTCGGACTCGCGAGCGCCGCCCCGAGGGCCGTTCTTGGCCCCCTGCTCCAGCGCCGCCTTCCGCTTGGCCACCAGGGCCGCAAGGGTTTCGGTGGCCGATTTGGGCTGGTCGGACGGGGAGTCTGTGGGATCGGACATGAGACAGGGTAACACGGATTGGGGGTAAGGTCGCGGGGAGCGTGTGGCATCGCGCAGGCCCAAGCGATATTGGAGCCGTCGTCCGCTCCGCGCTACGAGCGATCATGGCGAGGAGTGTGGAAATGCGATCCTTGGTGGCAGGCTTCTGGCTTGGCTTGTTGATGCTCGCGTCCCATGCATTGGCCGCCGACGCGCCGCCCCTGACACCGGCCCCGCTCCCGGCTTCAGCCTATGTGGGCCGGTGGGCGCTGCAGATGGATGGCCGCAATGTCTTCATCCTGGACCTGAGGGCCGGCGCCGCCGAGGGCGCGTTTACAGGCGCCTTCACAAGGCCGGCCAATTTTCAGCTCAACGCCGCCAGCGCGGAGATCAGCGAGATCACCCGCCAGGCCATGGTCGAGCCCATCTCCAAGGCGGATTTCGGCCCGAACAGCTTGCAGTTCACGGTCCAGAATCCCACGGACCCCAAGGACACCGATACGCTTAAGTTCAAAGTCTTCGGCAAGCACTACGGCGGCTTGGTGTTTTCTGGCGTTCAGATGCGAACATTGCCGATGGTGCGCGTCGGGCCGGACGCCGCCGTCGCGGCCGACTGGGACCCCGAAAAGGTCTACGCGCCCGACGACCACCACACGACCAACTCGGAAATGACCCGGCTGTTCGACGAGGACCAGGCCGCTCGAAAGATCGCCAAGATCGACTGGACCGTGGTCGCGAAGGCGGACGCGGCTCGCCGGGCGCGAACCCTGGAGCTTCTGAACCAGGGCAAGCTCCATACCGGTGCGGACTTCCTCCACGCGGCCTTCGTCTTCCAGCACGGTGACAAGCCGGCGGACTATCTGCTGGCCCACACCCTCGCCATGGCGGCGGTCAAGCAGGGGCGGCCGGACGCAAGTTGGATCGCCGCCGCGACCCTGGACCGCTACCTGCAGAACATCGGCCAGCCGCAAGTCTATGGCACGCAGTTCACGGTGAAGGGTAATGCACCGGCCACTCAGGCGCCCATGGACGGCAAGCTGGTGCCGGACTCGCTACGACGCATCTTCGGCGTGCCGCCGCTGGCGCAGCAATTGCCGCCGCCGGGCTTTGCGGCGGCGAGTGCGGCGGCGGCGGCAACCGCGCCGATTGAAGCCCCTTAGCGGCGCACCGAGATGGGCGCGCGGTCGGTAGCCCCAGTTTTTCCTCCAATCCGCCCGATGGAATGATTTTTCGAGGGCCGGTCGTCGTCAAGGACCGGCTTTGCCGGCCGCGAAGCGGCGGCGCATTTGGCGCCGTCCTTGACCACGGCCGGACCCTCGAAAGTAGGCTCGGCATGCGGTTTGGGGTTGGTGTGGTTTGAAGCGCTCCCACGGAGGGCTGCGAGCGGTGACTAGGTGGAACTCAACGCTACGCCGGCGGCGGTTTGTCCTCGCCGGCCGCATCGTCCGGCGTCTCACCGTCGTGAGGCGGATGCTTGGCCTCGGCCTGCTTGATCTGGTCTTCCAGCGCCTCGGCCTTTTCGGCGAGGTCGTGGTCGACCTCCTTGAGGGATTTGTGTTCGTCAGCGGCCATCTTCAGGCTCCGTCAATCGCCCTGACGGGAACAACGCGTGGCGACGGTCATGGTCGCTGCCGTTGATTTTTTGCTTGACATCGTCGCGAAAATGTTCTTGTTTTGTTCGTGATGAACGCTGTCACCGATATCACCGCCGCCGAGGAGGCTGTCGCGCTCGATCCTTCGATCGCGCGGGCCGAGGCGCGGCTGCGCGACCTCGAGGCGGTGCGGGGCGTCTGTATGTCCGTCGTGCGCCTGGTGCAGCAAGAGGCGCTGGCGCTGGAAGAGCCGCAGGATGATGACCTGCCGGATGAGGGCGGTCGGGTTGCGGCCATAGAAGCCATCGGCCGGGTGATCGACCGGGCGGCGCGGTCGGTGCGGCTGACCGTCATTCTGGAAGAGAAGGTCGAGAAGATCATCCGCGACCTCAAGGCCGGCCGGGTGACGGCCTCGGTCGAAGGCGTGGTCCGGCGGCGGCGCGATGCGGTGGAGCGGGTGGTGATGACCGCCATCAGCGACAAGCACGGGATCTTCGACGACAAGATCGAGCGGGACCGAGAACATCTTGACGACTATCTGGGCCGCGAGGACTTCGCCGTACGGCCGGTGAGCGAGAGCGTGCGGCGGCTGTGCGACATGCTTGGACTGCGGCCCGACTGGAAGCGGTGGGCGAATGAGCCCTGGGCCGATGAGGAGGCGGAGGCCGGGGTTCCGGGTTCGCCGTACAGGGTGGCGGGGGTGAAGCCCGCTGCAGTGGCCAAGACGAACGCGCCGGTCGGGTTTGAGCCAGGCGCCGAGGCTCAAGCGACCGGCCCGCCGTGAGCAGGCAGCTGCACCGCTTCTGCGTCCTTCGACACGGCCCTACGGGCCGGCTCAGGATGACGTGGTTTTGTTGGCTCTATAATTCTACGTCATGCTGAGCCGACGCGAAGCGGCGCGTCGAAGCACGCACTCTGGTCGGACGGCGCCCAGTCTCCTAGGTCCCCGCCTGCGCGAGGTTGAACGGGATTTTGGCTGACGATGGGCGAAACAGGTTTCCCCCAAACCGCATGATGGAATGATTTTTCGAGGCCCGGTCGTGGTCAAGGACCGGCTTTGCCGGCCGCGAAGCGGCGGCGCCTTTGGCGCCGTCCTTGACGACGGCCGGGTCCTCGAAAGTAGGCTCGGCATGCGGTTTTGGGGGTGGTGTGGTTGGGGGAGATTAGCCCGGCGTTGGGCCCTCATCCGTCAGGCTTTGCCTGCCACCTTCTCCCGCCGAAGAGCGGGAGAAGGAAAACGCGGCTGCTTCTTCGCCTTACCCTACAGCCACTCCGCCAGCGGCTCCCGCGCCAGCATCTCCTCATAGGTCGGCCGGGGCCGAACCACCGACCATCGATCCCCCTTGACCATCACCTCAGGCACGAGCGGGCGGGTGTTGTATTCGCTGGCCATCACCGCGCCGTAGGCGCCGGCGCTGAGGAAGGCGACGAGGTCGCCGGCCTTGAGGGGCGGCAGGGCGCGGTCGCGGGCGAAGGTGTCTCCCGTTTCGCAGACCGGGCCGACCACGTCGTAGGTTTCGGTGGCGTCAGGCGCCGGCTCGATCACCGGCTTGATGTGGTGGAAGGCCTCGTACATGGCCGGGCGGACCAGGTCGTTCATGGCCGCGTCCAGCACCAGAAAGCCGCGGCCTTCGGGGCGGTGGTGGACGTGGATCACGCGGGCGATCAGCACCCCGGCATTGGCGGCGATGACCCGGCCGGGCTCAAAGGCCAGCTGAACGTCGAGGTCGCCCACCGCCTCCTTCAGCATGGCGGCATAGGTTTCCGGCGAGGGTGGGTCGGGCTGGTTGAAATAGGGGGCGCCCAGGCCGCCGCCCAGATCGAGGCGCTCGACATTCATGCCTTCGCGCCGCAGCCGTTCGACCAGGCCGCGCATCTTGCCGAAGGCGGCGCGCATGGGGGCCAGGTCGGTGATCTGGCTGCCGATGTGGCAGGCCACGCCCACGGGCCGCACGCCGGCCATGTTGGAGGCCTTGGCGTAGAGGCGCTCGGCCTCGGCCATGGAGACGCCGAACTTGGAGTCGGCCTGGCCGGTGCTGATCTTGGCGTGGCCGCCGGCGGCGACGTCCGGGTTGATGCGGATGGCGATGGCCTGGCGCGCACCTTTTTCGGCGGCAATGGCGGAGAGCAGGTCGAGCTCGGGCTCGGATTCGACGTTGATCTCGGCGACCCCGGTTTCCACCGCGAAGGCCAGCTCATGCGCCGCCTTGCCGACTCCGGAGAAGACGATCCGCTGCGGCGGGCAGCCGGCGGCCAGGGCGCGGCGGATCTCGCCTTCCGACACCGTGTCGGCGCCGGCGCCCAGGTCGAACAGGGTCTTGAGCACCGAGAGGTTGGAGTTGGCCTTGACCGCGAAGGCGATCAGCGGCTCGCCTCTACCGACCGTCCGCAGGGCGTCGCGCAGCACCGTGTAGTGCCGCTCCAGGGTGGCGGTGGAATAGACATAGGCCGGCGTGCCGACGCGCTCGGCGATGACGCGCAGGGGCACGCCTTCGCAGACGAGCTCGCCTTCGCGATACTCGAAGTGGTTCAATTCGGCGCCGTCCCCGGGTTACCGAGGGCGCTCGGCGGCGCGGAGCCAAAGGGTGTGGACCGGTTCTGGATCCCGGCGCCATAGGGCGCCTGAGGCAGGGGCTGGGTGGAGGGATCGTCCGGCGCCTGCTTCTTCTCCGCCTGTTTGGCGGCGCGCGCGGCGGCGTTGGCCTTCTGCTGCGCTTCGTAGTCGGCCTGGGCCTGGGCGCCGAACATGGGCGCCGGCTGCTTCAGGGCGCCGTAGCGGCCGCAAGCGGTCAGGGCGAGGGCCGCGGCCGCGAGGATCAAGAGGTTCCGGGATCTCATCATCCGAGCTTTTCCTTCCACCGCTTGACCTGCTCGCGCACCTGGGCCGGCGCGGTACCGCCATAGCTGGTGCGGCTGGCCACGGAGGCTTCCGGGGTCAGCACCTCATAAACATCCGCTGTTATGCCCGGTTCAAGCGCTTTCAACCGGTCGAGGGTAAGGCCGGCCAGATCGACGCCCAGGGTCTCGGCCTGTTTCACCGCCGATCCGGTGATGTGGTGCGCCTGGCGGAACGGAATGCCGAGGTTGCGCACCAGCCAGTCGGCCAGGTCGGTGGCGGTGGAGAAACCCGCGCCGGCGGCGGCGGCCAGGCGCTCCACATTGGGCTCCATGTCGTCCACCATGCCGGTCATGGCCGAGACAGCTAGGTCCAACGCCTCAAAGGCCTCGAAGGCGGGGACCTTATCCTCCTGCATGTCCTTGCCGTAGGTCATCGGCAGGCCCTTCATCACCAGGGTGAGCGAGGTCAGGGCCCCGAACACCCGGCCGGCCTTGGCCCGCACCAGCTCGGCAGCGTCCGGATTGCGCTTCTGCGGCATAATGGACGAGCCGGTGGTGAAGGCGTCCGACAGGACGATGAAGCCGAACTGCGGCGTGGTCCAGATCACGATCTCCTCGGCCAGGCGCGACAGGTTGATGGCGCAGATCGAGGCCGCCGACAGGGCTTCCAGGGCGAAGTCGCGCGACGCGACCGCGTCCATGGAATTGGCCATGGGGGCGTCGAAGCCCAGCGCTTTGGCGGTCAGGTGCCGGTCGATGGGAAAGGACGAGCCGGCCAGGGCCGCGGCGCCCAGCGGGCTTTCGTTCATCCGCTTGCGGGCGTCGGCAAAGCGGCCGGCGTCGCGGCCGAACATCTCCACATAGGCCATCAGGTGGTGGCCGAAGGTCACCGGCTGGGCCGACTGCAGGTGGGTGAAGCCGGGCATGACCGTCCCCGCGTGGGTCTCGGCCTTGGCGACCAGGGCGCGGATCAGCCCCTCAAGGCCCGCGATGGCGTGGTCGGTGGACTCGCGGACCCAGAGGCGGAAGTCCAGCGCCACCTGGTCGTTGCGCGAGCGGGCGGTGTGCAGCCGGCCGGCGACGTCGCCCTTCAACTCCTTCAGCCGCTGCTCCACATTCATGTGGATGTCTTCGAACTCGTCGCGAAAGGGGAAGACGCCAGCCTTCATCTCCGCCTCGATCAGGTTCAGGCCATCCTGGATTTCGGCCTCCTCGGCAGGCGTGAGGACGCCGGCCTTCACCAGCATGGCGGCGTGGGCGCGCGAGCCGGCCAGGTCCTGGGCCGCCAGGCGTTTGTCGAACCCGATGGAGACGTTGATCGCCTGCATCAGCTCGGCCGGCTTGACGGAGAAGCGGCCGCCCCACATAGCCTGACCACCGTCGGCGGCGGATGCTTGGCCGCGACCAGCGTCGGGCTTTCCGTCCGGAGCAAGCGAAGGAGCCTTAGCCATGAGCGACATCCAAAAGGGCGGGTCCAGACGCGGTCCCCTGACCTATGCGCTCTGGGCCGTCGCGGTCCTCGTGGCGGCGGCTGCTCTATACGTCATCGTTCACGTCTTCATCAAACCCGCCGCGCCACCCGTCACGCCGGCCGGCGTGGCCAGCACGGCGGACATGTCGTCGCTGACCACCGCCTTCGCCGGCTCGCCCCTGCCGACGACGCCGATCCTGGACGCCGCCGGACACACCACTACCCTGGCCTCGCTCAAGGGCCGGCCGATGATCGTCAACATGTGGGCGACCTGGTGCCCGCCATGCCGCAAGGAGATGCCGTCCCTGGCCAAGTTGCAGACAGCCTATGGCGACAAGGTGCTGATCGTGCCGGTGAGCCTGGACAAGGCCTCCAGCCGCGAGGCCGCTCGCAGCTTCATCGCCGCCAACGCCCCGCTTGGCTTCTATGAGGACGAGGCCCTGGCCATGCCCTATGCGGTGACCCCGCCGGTGGACGGTTTCCCGACCACCTTCCTGTACGACGCCGCCGGCAAGGAGGTCGCCCGGATCCCCTTCGATCATGACTGGAGCGGGGCGGAAGCGCACGCGGTGGTCGATGCGCTTCTGGCCGGCAAGGTGGTCTCCGGATCCAAGCCCTGGAAGCCCGGCGCGGGCGGCGGCTGAAACACCGCCTCACGGCCGCAAAGCCAGGAAAACAAAGGGCTGGCGCGCCTTTTGGTGAAGGCGGAATCAACCAAATCGGCGGCGATTCTAGCGGCTTTTTAATTTGACGACCGCCGAACCTGCATGCACTTAGGTCGGGCAATCCGATCTTTTGGCTGCACTCTAGCCGGTCATCCGGTCCTAAACTTGCCGGCGCCAGATTTGCGATTGTGACGGGCGATCCGCCTCGGTGGCGCTCGAAACTGGAACGGCTCGCTGAGGAACGAAAGTATGCAAACTGGGACCGTAAAGTGGTTCAACACCACCAAGGGCTACGGCTTCATCCAACCCGGAGACGGCGGCAAGGACGTGTTCGTCCACATCTCCGCCGTTGAACGCGCCGGCCTGCGCAGCCTGAATGAAGGCCAGCAGGTCGAGTACGAACTCAAGGACGAGCGCGGCAAGACCGCCGCCGTCAATCTGAAAGCCCTCTAGGCGCTTTCGAAACAATCAGCCCCCAGGGGCAGCCTTTTGCAGGCGCCGGATCCGAAAAGGGTTCGGCGCCTGATCCTTTTAAGGGGTCCGCGTCAGACCTGGCCCGTGACGAACAGGCCCGGAAACGCCGCCTTCAGGCCCGGGGCCGCGTCATCCTCGACCACCACCTCGAGCTGGGCGAACAGCGGCAGGATTTCACTGGGGTCGTCATAGGCCTTGGTCAGCCAGTTGCTCCAGCCGAAGTCGTCGCCGGGCCCGTCCGAATAGGCCAGCAGGGCCGAGCGGCGATTGTCATCCACGCCCCACACTTCGGCGCGACCGCCCTGTTGGTTTTCGAACCAGGTGTAGACCGCCTCGAAGTTGGCGGGGGCGAGGAGGAGGCTGACGGTCATGCGAGGGCTCCTTGGAGGGTTCGGCAGGGTGGTAGCGCAAGAAGACGACAAAATCGCGGTGCCATTCCCCCTCCCCCGCGAGCGAAGCGAGGACAGGGGGAGGGGGCGCGGCTGCCCTTATTAGAATCCCAGCGTCCGCCGCAATTCCCCCGGCTCCACCCCGCCCTCCCGCAACGCCAGCAAGGTCTCGGCCTTGTCCCGCTTGGCCAGCCGCTTGCCGTCTGGCCCAAGCAGCAGACGATGATGGTGGTAGGCCGGCGTCGCCACGCCGAGCAGGGCCTGGAGCAGGCGCTGGATGTGGGCGGCCTCGAACAGGTCCTCGCCGCGCACGACGTGGGTGACGCCCTGGAGCGCATCATCGACCACCACGGCCAGGTGATAAGCGATGCCCAGCCCCTTGCGGGCCAGGATCACGTCGCCAGCGCTCTCCGGCCGGGCGCGTTGTAGACCGCACTCGCTTGCCGGCCCGCTGCCCTCTTCGACGAAATCGAGTTCGTCCCAGCCCGCGCCCAGGGCGTCGCGCGCCGCGGCCAGTGACAGCCGCCAGGCGAAGGGCTCGCCGGCCTCCAGCCGCGCGGTCTCCTCCGCCTCGGGCAAGGGCGTGCCGACATAGGCGGGGGTCGGGCCGTGCGGGGCGCTGGCGATGCCGGCCAGCACCTCGGTCCGGGTCTTGAAGCAGCGATAGACCATGCCGCGCTCCCGCAGCCGCTCCAGCGCGGCGCCGTAGTCGTCCAGATGCTCCGACTGGCGGCGCACCGGCCGCGCCCAGTCCAGGCCGAGCCAAGCCAGATCCTCGATGATGGCCGCCTCGAACTCAGGCCGGCTGCGCTCGGCGTCAATGTCTTCGATGCGCAGGATGAAGCGCCCGCCCACCTCATGTGCGATCCGCGCGGCCGTCAGGGCCGACAGGGCATGGCCCCGGTGCAGCAGGCCGGTGGGGGATGGGGCAAATCGGCTCGCCGGGAGCGCTCGCCCGGCCGGGCTCATGCGCCAATCCTTCTAGGCGTTCGTCTGGCCCAGGCCGTGGGTGTAGCCCAGGTGTTCGAACACCGCCCGCAGGAAGGCCTGTTCGCCACCAAGGGCGTCCTTCAGCGGCTGGAACTGCGGGAAGGTGCTGATCTCGGCCAGGCCGTGGGCGGCGCACCAGGCGGCGATCACCGCCAACTCCAGGTCGATGTCGCTGATCGTGCCGCAACTGGCTTCGATCAAGGATTCCCGCAGCAGCTTGATGCCGCCTTCCTCCTCCGCCTCGCTGTCGGGGATCATCTCACGGCTGCGAGCGCAATCGTACATGACCCGGTAGAGGGCGGGATTGGCGTGGGCGAACCCGACGTAGGCGACGCCCATGGCGTGGGTGCTGATCGGAACCACCACCGAGCCCATGGCCGCCTTCAGCCGATGGAAGCCTTCCTTGGCCACGGCGTACAGCAGCTCGCTCTTGTCCTTGAAGTGATGGTAGGGGGCGGCCGGGCTGACCCCGGCCTCGCGGGCCACGGCGCGCAGGGTGAGCGCATTGGGACCGTCGCGTTCGATGATGACCATGGCCGCTTCAAGCAGGGCCCGGCGCAGGTCGCCGTGATGATAGCGCCGCGAGTCCGTCACTTCTGCGATGGACATGCCTGTGGTCTCCACCCTTTCAGCGTTTCTGATGCCAACCTTTCTAAACCTTAATCTGACCCCCGTAAAGATTATCTTGACAGCGTTTAAATAGGGAGTATCTAAGCGGCGTTCAGATCGAACAGGCGCTGCCGATTGGGGGGCGCGGGGCGAAATGAACCGATCCGGCTCCCCCTGGATTGCAATGCAAAAACCAAGTTCTGACAAAGGATTACGATCATGTCTCTCGCATCTTTCGAACGTGTTCTCGACCGTGCCGGCTCCGTGGCCATGCTGTTGATGGGTCTGGTCGCCGCCGGCGCCATGGCCGTCGTGGCGCTCTAAGCTCACCGCACACCGATGAAACCAATGCCCTCGGGGAAGGCGCTCTGACCGCCTTCCCCGTTCGCATGTCTGGGGCGTAGCTCGCCGCCAGTTAGCGGTGTTCCCGCCGGCCCTAATGAGTCATCCTTCCGCCAAACAAAGGGAAGGAAACGCCGGATGACCATGCTCGAACGTGATGGCGTGCGCCTCTATTACGAGGTCCACGGCGCCGGCCCCACCATCCTCCTCACCCACGGCTATTCGTCCTCGTCCCTGATGTGGAAGGGCCAAGTCGAGCCCCTGTCCAAGACCCACCGGTTGGTGATCTGGGACATGCGCGGGCACGGCAAGTCCGACTACCCCGAGGATCAGGCCGCCTATTCCGAAGCCGCCACCGTGGCCGACATGGCCGCGCTGTTGGACGCCGTGGACGCCAGGACCGCCATCGTCGGCGGATTGTCCCTGGGCGGCTACATGTCCCTGGCCTTCAACGCCGCCCATCCGGAGCGGGTGGAGGCCCTGCTGATCATCGACACCGGCCCCGGCTATCGCAAGGACGAAGCCCGGGACGGCTGGAACCAGAACGCCATCCGCACCGCCGAGCGTTGGGAGCGGGATGGGCTGAACCGTTCCGGCCCAGCCTCGCCGGAAGCCGGCCTCTCGCAGCACCGCTCCGCCGATGGCCTGGCCAAGGCCGCCCGCGGCATGCTCACGCAGCGCGACGCCACGGTGATGAACAGCCTGCCGACCATCGCCGTGCCGTCCCTGGTGGTGGTGGGCGCCAACGACACCCCCTTCCTGACCGCGTCGGACTATATGGCCGCCAAGATCCCCGGCGCGAAAAAGGCCGTCATCCCGGACGCCGGCCACGCCGCCAACATCGACCAGCCGGCGGCGTTCAACGCTGCGGTGATGGGGTTTCTGGAGGGGTTGTGAGCGCGGCGCCAAGGGCCAGCGTCAGCCCTTGCGTGGCTTCTGCATCAACAGGTCTTCCATCTCATGGATAAGGGCGCGTCCTTTCAGCGTGTCATCCGTCTTGTTCTCAGGGTCAGCCTCAAAGTGGGCTTTCATCCGATCAGACAAAGTCCGGAGCTTGATATATCGATCATCGCCCAGCTTACCTCGAAGCGCTCGAAGACTTTCGTTTACCCCTTCAAAGACAGTGTCCAGGTTCATGCCGGGGAAATAGCCAGACTCATCAATGAATGTTGGCGAGCTCAACATCAGCAAACCCAGAATATCCATAAGTTCGCTTATGGTCTGCGCAATGTGAGGCTTATAGGGCGGAGCCATATTTTATCTCCGTGACGAAAGCGTTGAAGGACGTGATATCGCGTAGGTGCTATTCGGTCCAAGTTGAGTGGGCCGGACGATGACGACGATAGAAGGCTGCGAGTCGGCGCTAAAGAAGCCACGAACTTGAGGCGTCGACATCGTCTTCAGCGTCAGCGTCCAATCGAAAGACGCTTTACCCACTTTTGCATCGGGCACCCTGTAGGTCGGAACGGGACCCGAAGTGTCGGGGTCCCGGTTGTTAATCGTTATGTTCTCGTTCTTCCCATACCGCACGCCATAGCCATTAAAGAAAACGCGAAGCTGGCCGCGAACCAGCCGGTCAATATAATTTCCAATCGCTTCTTCCCGTGAAAGGCGAAACTCAAGGCGACCGGCATTGTATTCATTCACTCCCTTCTCATAGGCACGGTCCACAGCGTCTTGAAGGAATCTCAGGGTTTCCACCTGAAGCGGGCCCATATCGCCGCGAAACCTGTAGAAGGCCAATGCACGCTGCATGCGCAGGTCGTTGATCAGGTTTTCGCGCCCTCTCCAGGACATGCCCGCGATCCCGCCAGGTGGCAGGACTTGGTAGTCAACAAAGCCAGGGTTGATCGCCTTGATCTGAGCAAGGAGCAATCGATAGTGCCCCAGCATGACCGTGGCGTTCGCCTCGTCGGCCGTGGCGCTTATTCCGAGAAATCCGTCGATCGGCGCCAACGGGACGGCCAAGCCGGGATATTCTCTCAGGCCAGGAAACATCTCCATGAGAGGCGTAGTTTCTATCGGTCGAGGCCCATTGTTGGGCCACCCTTCCGGCTCTTCGTCGTCCACGCCGCCAGCTGCGGGAATTAGAACGGCGCTACCCATGCCGGGTCGATAGACGCCATCGTCCAGCAGTGAAGCCGGCCGGCTTCGTACCTCACCCGATGAAGATGCCTGGCGTGCAGGCAATGCCGGCTTGACCGTAGCCGAGCCGCCGCCAGCCGTCGTCCACTGGCCACCGCCCGCTTGGCCCGATGGGACTCTGAGTTCGTTTTCCCATGCCGCACCGCCCTTTTCGAAATTGGCGATCCCAGCGAGCTTAGCCATCGCGTCGATGGTCAACTCGGGCAGGCGCAGCATTACCGCCTCCATGGCGGCACGCCCGAGATCGCCGGCTTCGATCCAGCCGGCTGTCCGTTGCAAACCGCGATGCAGTCGCTGGATGACCTCATTCGGCTGCGGTCCGCAAGCCAGCCGTAAAATTCGGTCGATCTCAGCGGGAGATCGAACGTCACAACCACGCAAATTCCTCGCGCTGCGTCCCGCGCGGATTAAGCTTAGGGCGCCCAGCGCCACGCCGTCCTGATCGCACACAAGGCCCGAACCACCCCGATCGACGAGGCGGTAAGGCCTTCCCAAAGGCAAATTCATAAGGAGCGTCCACCGTTAGTCCGGTGACTAATATGTTCACATTTTGTTCTTTTTGTCAAGCTCAAAATTCAGCGTGCGGCATTTCGCCGGGCTCGGAAAATCCCTAGTCCGCCTCCGCCTCAGCCAACTCCCGGCTCGCCTCGGCGCGGTCCACCACCACCCGCTTGCCACTGACCTCCGCTCCGACGTTTTTCGGCAGGGGGATGAAGAAGAACAGCCCCAGCAGCGTCATCGCGCCGATGAACAGGAAGGCCGGCGACACGTCCGCCGCCTGCAGTGTCTTGGAATGGTGCATGCCGCGCAGGGAGGTCATCAGGATGGCGGCGAAGCCGATGCCGATGGACTGCGACACCTGCTGGGCCATGCTGGCCATGCTGGAGGCGCGGCTCATCTTCTCCTGCGGCACGTCGGCGTAGGTCAGGGCCTGCATGGCGGTGAACTGCAACGAGCGGAAGAAGCCGCCGACCAGCAGGGTGATAATGATCAGGTAGTGGGGCGTGGACTGGCGAAACAGGCTGTAGCTCATGAAGACCACGCCGGTGATCACCGTGTTCCAGACCAGCACGTGTTTGAAGCCCAGCCAGTTGATGATCGGTCGCGCGGTGGTCTTCATCAGCAAGGCGCCGGCGGCGCTGGTGAAGGTGATCATGCCGGCCTCGAAGGCCGACAGGCCGAACCCCATTTGCAGCAGCATGGCCAAGAGGAAGGGCGTCGCCCCCATGGCCATGCGCAGGAAGACCCCGCCGACATTGGAGGTCATGAAGCTGCGCAGGCGGAAGACCGACAGGTCCAGCAGCGGGGACACTGTCCGCTTGGCGTGCAAGGCATAGATCCCGAGCAACACCGCTCCACTGGCCAGCAATCCGGTCACCGCCGAGGCCGGCAGGGCGCCCCGACCGACGTTCTCGAAGCCGTAGACCAGGCTCGCCAAGCCGAGGCCTGTGAGGATGAAGCCGCGCCAGTCCAGCGGCTCGCGCACCTCCTCCTTGATATTCTGGATGAAGACGGTGACCAGGCTGACGCCGACGATGCAGATCGGGATGTTGATGTAGAAGATCCAGCGCCAGGACGCGTGGGTGACGATGAAGCCGCCCAGGGGCGGGCCGATCACCGGACCCAGCAGGGCCGGCATGGTCAGGTAGGACATGGCTCGCACCAGGTCGTGCTTGGGCACGCTGCGCAGCAGCACCAGCCGGCCCACCGGCGTCATCATCGCCCCGGCCATCCCCTGCAGCATCCGCGCGCCCACCAGTTCCAGCAGGGTGTGGGACATGCCGCAGAGCAGGGACGAGGCGGCGAACAGGATCATGGCCGCCCGGAACACCACCTTGGCGCCGAACCGGTCGGCCACCCAGCCGCTGATCGGCAGGAAGACCGCCGAACTCAGCAGGTAGGAGGTGATGGCGAGGTTGAGCATCAACGGGTCTTCGCGCAGCGACCTGGCCATGGTCGGCAGGGCGTTGGAGATGACCGTGGCGTCCAGGGTCTGCATGAGCAGGGCGAAGCCGATGATCATCGGCGCGAACCGGCTCATGGGCGTCAGGGCCCGCTCCTGGTCGAGGACGATCTCGTCGAGGACCTCCGGCGACTGGGTGATCGGCTTGTTCACTTGGGATCCACCGCGATGCGGCCCAGCGGCGCGATAGCCTCGGCGATCAGCGCGCGCTCCTCGGGGCTCAGGCGCTGCAGCCGGTCGGCCAGCCAGTCGTTGCGGCGGCGGCGCACGGCGTCCAGGGCCTTCAGGCCAGCGGGGGTGATCACGAGGCCGACCCGGCGCCGGTCGTCCGCCTGGGGCGCCTGGCGCAGGACCCAGCCCTGCGCCTCCAGGCGCTTGACGTGGCTGCTCATGGTCGGGCGCGAGGTCCGCTCCTTGTCCGCCAGTTCGGAGACGCCGATCCCCTCGTGGTTGGCGACCATCTGCAACAGGGCCGCGTCCAGCGCCGACAGGCCGAGCAGGTCGCTCTCCCGCCGCAGCCGGCGGCCAAGCCGCAGCAGGACGGGGCGAAGCGCGTCGGCGAGGTCGGAAACCTCGGCCACGCGGCGGGGGGATGCGGGAGCGGTCATAGTAGTTAGGTTCTCTAACTATCTATGGGCTTCCCTTTGGTCAAGGGACGGCGGCCGCTTTGGCCAATCCAGGCCATTCTTACGCCGTCCTTCAGGCCTTGTGCCTGGGGCCCACTGAGCGCGATGGCCAGCAGGTTCGCGATGGCGGGTACGAAGGCGCTTCAATCATGACCACTCGAGCGCAATGGGTCCCAGGCACAAGGCCTGGGACACGGGTCAAACTGAGCCGCCCGCCATCGCCTCAAAATCCACCACGATCGGCTCCCGCCCCAGCGCCCGCAGGAAGGCCAGGAACCCTGCCGCCGACACCGCGGTCGTCGCCGTATTCACCAGCGGATGGAAGTTAAGCGGCTCGGTCTCCAGCAGCGCCTTGTCCAGCACGAAGGTCACCCGCCGCTCCGCATCGTTCATCAGCGCAAACGCGGTCACCGATCCCGGCGTCACGGCCAGGGTCTCCAGCATCAACTCCGCTGAGCCGAACGACAGCTTGGCCGAGCCGATCACGGCCGGCAGCGCCTTCAGATTCACCCGCGTGTCCTGCCGCGCGCTCACCAGCCACGGCCGGCCCTTGGCGTCCCTCAGGAACAGGTTCTTCGAATGGCCGCCGGGCAGAGCGGCCTTGATCTCGTCCCCCTCGCCGACGTGGAACACCGCCTGATGCTCCAGTGTCGAATGGGCCACGCCCAGGCGGTCCAGCAGGGCGAACAGGGCCTCGGCTACGGGGATGGGCATGGGACTAAAGCGCGCCTTCTGCTGGACGGGCATTAGCCCTGCCGGTTAGGTGTTCGCCAAAGCCCTTAGAGTGCGCAAGGTCCGTCATGAAGCTCGAAGTTTTCGCCACCAATCCCGATCCCGCACGCCAGCCTCCGGAACTGGTGCCCGGCCGGCCCCAGCGCGCCTGGATGGAGGCCTTCGAAGACCGGCACGCCTACCGCTGCCTGCCGCTGACCATGGCCAACACCTCGGGCTGGGAGATCCTCTGCCCCATGGGCTTCACCGCCGAGTGGAACGGCGGCCTGCACCAGAACGACATCACCCTGACTGCGGACCGGCCGCACCCGGACTTCCATGAGTTCGTCACCTCCCACTTCTCGCACGGGGTGATCACGTTCCACACCGGCTATCTGTTCCGCACCGAGCCGGGCTGGTCGATGTGGACCGGCGGGCCGCCAAACCACGTCAAGGACGGGGTGCAGCCGCTCACCGGCCTGGTCGAGACCGACTGGCTGCCCTTCCCCTTCACCATGAACTGGATCTTCACCCGCCCCGGCAAGGTGCACTTCGCCAAGAACGAGCCCTTCTGCTTCATCACCCTGGCCCAGGATCGTGTCCTGGAAGAGGTGGACGTGGTTCGGCGCAGAATGGATTCGGATCTGGACCTGCTGGCCCAGTACGAGGCCTGGGTGAAGTACCGCAGCGAGTTCAACACCAAGATCTTCAAGGGTGACGAAGAGACTATCAAGGCCGCCTGGCAGCGGTTCTATTTCAAAGGCGAGGTGCCCGATAACGTCGGCGCCAAGCCCACCGACCACGTCAACAAACGGCGCCTGAAATCTCCGCGACTAGGTCGCTGAGGTGGACGCAGCGCGGGCGCAAACTCGCCCTTGCCAAGCGCGAGACCCTCTGCGATAAGCCGCCCTCTTTCGAGCGGCTCCACAGGCCGCTCACGGAGCGCGGGCGTAGCTCAGTGGTAGAGCACAACCTTGCCAAGGTTGGGGTCGAGAGTTCGAATCTCTTCGCCCGCTCCAATATCTAGCCAGATATCTTAAAGGTCGCGCGGCCCGGTTCTTTGAACCGGCGCCTGCGGCGCTGGCCGATACGGCCGACCAGTCCACTCCGACACCTTTCATCACAGCCTATTCGTTTTCGAATAGCAGCCATGCCCAGCCAGGCAATTTTGTGGGCAAGTTTCCCGTGCGAAGGCTCCGTGCATTCACCAAGGAGACACGCCATGTTTGTCGGACACTACGCCGCCGCCCTCGCCGCCAAGGCCGTGGAGCCCCGCGCCCCGCTCTGGACCTTTGTCGGCGCCTGCCAGTTGATGGACATCGGCTGGGGCGCCCTGATCATGGCGGGCATCGAGCGGGCGCGGGTCAATCCAGCGCTGCCTGGCAGCACGCTGGATCTCTACTTCATGCCGTTTACCCACAGCCTGCCGGGCGCGCTTGTCCTGTCGGCAGCGGCGGCCTTTGCGGCGATGGCGCTGCTGAAGCTGCCGGCCCGGGCGGGGCTCCTGATCGGCGCGGTGGTCTTCTCTCACTGGCTGCTCGATCTTCTGGTTCATCGGCCGGACCTCGCCCTGTGGATCAATGGTCCCGAGGTGGGTTTTGGGCTGTGGAACTATCCCCTGGCCGAAATGGCTTTGGAGCTGGGCCTCGTCGCGGTCGCCGGCGCGATCCTGACGGCTCAGCGCAAGAGTTCAGGCCGCACGGCCTGGCCGGTGGTGATCTTCCTGGCCATCCTGACGGCGGTGCAGATGCTCTCATCTTCAACGCCGAACACCGAGGACACCATGAGCACGGGCGGCCTGGCCCTGGTGGTCTATCTCTCGATCACCGCCATCGCCTGGCTGGTCGATCTTAGGCGCCGGCCCGTTCCCGCAAGCCATTGATCGCCATTTCGGCAAGCGCGTCGAAAGGCGCCGGATCGCGCATCGCCCGGGCGCAGGTGCGCGAGCCTTCAAGCCCCGCGATCAGAGCCAGCGCCCGCTGTTCCGCCTCCGACGCCGGGCAGATCAGCGCGGATTGGATCAGCGCGGCAATCGGCGCGGCCCAGGACCGGAACACGGCCGCAACTGCATCGGCGATCGTCTGATCGTCGGGCGCCAACTCGCCGGCGAGATTCTGCGCCAGGCAACCCGCCCGCCAGCCGGACGCCTGCATCTCGGCGGCGATCGAGTGGCATAACGCCCGGATAAAGCCGTGCAGATCGCCGGCATGGGCGGCCGTCAGTTGCTCCAGCCCGCTCGCGACCCGCTCGCCATAGGCGCTGAGCGCGGCCAGGGCCAATTCGTGTTTGCCGCCCGGGAAATGGAAATAGAAGGAGCCCTTGGGCGCGCCGCTTTCATCCAGGATCTGGGTGAGCCCGGTGGCGGCATAACCCTGGGCGCGGAACAGCGTCTCGGCCGTGTCTATGGCGCGTCGCCGCACATCGCTTCGCTGGATCATGCAGGTTTGTAACGCCTCTATGGTGGTCGGTCTACCTATTGACTATGGCGATCACCCTAGTATGGTGATCGCCATATTTCACACCCATGGAGGCCATCATGCCGCTCGTGCAGATCTACGTTCCCGCCGGCTCCCTGAGCCAGGAGCAGAAGTCGCTGATGGTGGAGAAGGTCACCGACGCCGTCGTCGAGGCCGAAGGACTGCCCGTCAAGGCCTCCACCTGGGTCCACATCAACGAGGTCGCCGATGGCGGCTGGGGCCGTGGCGGCCAGACGGCGACGCTCGATCAGATGCGCGCCGCGTTGGCGCCGAAGTGCGCTTAGCGGTGCGCGAACTCACCTATCTCAGTCCCGGGCGCCTGGAATGGCGCGAGGCGCCGGACCCTGTGCTGCGTTATCCAGAAGACGCGATCGTGCGGCCGATCGCCTCCACCACCTGCGACCTGGATGGCATGATCATCCGTGGGCGAGCGCTGGCGATGTTTCCCGGCCCCTTCGCCATCGGCCACGAATGCATCGCCGAGGTAGCGGAACTCGGGCCGGGCGTGGGCGGCCTCTACCCCGGCCAGCTCGTGGTGGTGAATTGGCACATATCCTGTGGGCGCTGTGACCGGTGTCGCGGCGGGCGACCCAACACCTGCCGCAACCATCCACCGCATGCCTGCTATGGCCTGCCCTGGCCGGAGCGCTGGGGCGGCACTTTTTCCGACCTGGTGCGCGTTCCCAACGCCAACTTTGCGCTGACGCCGCTGCCGGCCGGCATCGATCCCGTGCACGTCGCCAGCGCGGCCGACAATCTGCCGTTTGGCTATGAGTTCACCATTCCCCATCTGGGCGCCGCGCCCGGCGCGCCGGTACTGGTGATGGGCGGGACCGGATCCATCGGCCTCTATGCCGCGATGTTCGCCCGCGCCGGCGGATCCAGCCGGGTGGACTATGTCGATACCGATCCTGCTCGCCTGGCGGTGGCCGAGGCCCTCGGCGTCAACGCGATCGAGAGCCCGCCGCCCAGGCACATGACGGCTCGCTATCCGATTGTCGTGGACACCAGCGCCAGCGCCGAGGGCCTGCAATGCGCGGTCAGGTCGGTGGAGGCCGAGGGCGTGGTTTCGTCGTGCGGCGGCCATTTCGACAACGCCCTGCCTCTGCCGCTGCACGAGATGTATGTGCGCGGCGTCCACTTCTACACTGGACGGGGACTCGGCGGTCCGAACGTTTCATCCGCGCTCGACTGGGTCGTCGCCGGCCGGGTGCGGCCCGACTTGATCGTCAGCGAGATCGCCGCTTTTGACGACGCGCCCATGGTGCTGGCGGAACCTGGCCTGAAACCGGTGCTGACACGGCCTCAGGCCTTCTCTTGAACCCTGGCCCCGTGGGCCAAGGCCCGGCGCCGGCCCCCGTTTGGTCCCTCCGCCCTTTGGGACTAGCCTCCTTGCGTCGGCGGGGGCGCGGGCTTTGAGTCTCTTCCTCCGTGGGCGAGCCAGACCAACGACAAAACGCATGCGAGGAAACCCATGACGACCACCCCTGCGCCGGCCGCCGCGCCGGCGCCCGCCAATCCGGCCGCGCTTGGCCTAGTCGGTTTTGGCCTGACCACCATCCTGCTCAGCCTTGTCAACGCGGGCATCCTGCCGCCCGGCGGCGAAGGGGTGGTCATCCCGCTCGCGCTTACCTTTGGCGGCCTGATCCAGATCATTGCCGGGGTGCTGGAGTTCCGGCTCGGCAACACCTTCGGCATGACCGCCTTTCTGAGCTACGGCGCCTTCTGGTGGTGGTTCGCCATCATGCTCTTGATGAACCACGCGGGCATGATCGACCTGAAGGCCGCCGGGCCGACGGTGGGCGTGGCCCTGATCCTGTGGGGCGTGCTGACGCTTTATCTGTGGATCGCGACCTTCAAGCTATCCCGGACGCTGTTCCTGGTCTTCCTGACCCTGTGGGCGACCTTCTTCCTGCTCGGCGCGGGCGCGGCGTTTGATATGGGTAATCTCAAACACGCCGGCGGTCTCGTCGGCCTGCTCTGCGGGACGCTGGCGGTCTATGGCAGCTTCGCCATCACCACCAACTTCACCTTCGGCAGGACGGTGCTGCCGCTAGGCTGACGGACGCGGCGAGGGTGGGCGGACGCGTCTGAGCCGCTCACCCTAGCCCTTTCGCCAACGCCGCCAGCGTATCGCGCGCCGCCGTGCGGGCGATGTCGGTGTCTTTCGCCCATTGGAAGCCGTGGAAGCCGCCGGGATAGACGTGCAGTTCCACCGGCACGCCGGCGCGGATCAGTCGGCGGGCGTATTCCAAGTCTTCCTCCAGGAAGAGATCGAGCGAGCCGGTGGCGATATAGGTCGGCGGCAGGCCGGAGAGGTCCTCCGCGCGGGCCGCTGCGGCATAGGGCGAGACGCCCTCAGCTCCCGGCTCCGCGCCCAGAATGGCCGACCAGCCGAAGTGGTTGCGCTGCGGCGTCCAGACGAACTCGCCCACATAGGGATGCGGATCGGCTGTCGTGCAGGTGCGGTCGTCGATCATCGGATAGATCAGATGCTGAAAGGCCAGGCGGAATTCGCCCCGGTCGCGCACCATCAGCGCCAGGGCCGCGGCCAGCCCGCCGCCGGCGCTCTCGCCCATGACGCCCACCCGCGCCGGATCGACCTTGAGCTCGGCGGCGTTGGCGAACAGCCAGGCCAGGGCCGCGTAGCAGTCCTCGACCGCGCCGGGATAGCGCGTCTCGGGCGCCAGGCGGTAATCCACCGAGACGATGCAGCAGCCCAGCTCCGCCGCCATCGGCCGGTGTGCGGATTCCTGGCTGGCGGCGGAGCCCAGCACATAGCCGCCGCCGTGGATGTGGAAGATGCAGGGCAGCGCGCCCTTGGCGCCGGCGGGCCGATAGACGGTGACCGGAACCTCCGGCGCGCCCTTGGGACCTGGGACCTTGCGGACCTCCATGGTCGTGCGGGCGACATCCGCCGGATCGACCTCGAACCTGGACGGCGCGTTGCGCATCAGGGGCAGGGTGGTCTCGTTCAGCGCCAGGGGCGGCATGCTGTCGAGCAGCTCGAGCAGCTGCGGATCGACGAGGTGGCGGGTGGGCGATGTGGTCACGGGCGGCTTCCTTCGGGGCTGATCTTGGCGCGCGGGTCGGCATTCTTCTTAGCCGCCCTCGCCGGCTGGGCAAATCGCCTTGAACTGGCGCGGCGCTTACGCCTATCGCTAGCCGCTCAGCCCCGCGCTTCCGGACCCTTGTTCATGCCCACCCCCACTGGCGCTCCAAGCGGCGCCCTCGTCCTTCTCTCCGGCGGCCAGGATTCCGCCACCTGCCTGGCCTGGGCGCTGGAGCGGTTTGAGCGCGTCGAGACCATCGGCTTCGACTATGGCCAGCGGCATCGGGTTGAGCTGGACTGCCGCGCCGTCGTGCGCGACGGGCTGGCCGCGTTGAAGCCCGAATGGGCCGCGCGGCTGGGCGAGGACCACATGCTGGACCTTTCCGTGCTGGGCGAGGTGTCGCAAACAGCGCTGACCCGCGACGTGGCGGTGGAGATGTCGGCCTCCGGCCTGCCCAACACCTTCGTACCCGGGCGCAACCTGCTGTTCTTCACCCTGGCGGCGGCGGTGGCCTATCGGCGGGACCTGAAGGGCCTGGTCGGCGGCATGTGCGAGACCGACTATTCCGGCTATCCCGACTGCCGCGACGATACGCTGAAGGCGCTGCAGGTGGCGCTGAACCTCGGCCTGGAGCGGCGGCTGGTGCTGCACACACCGCTGATGTGGATCGACAAGGCCCAGACCTGGCGGATGGCCAAGGCCATGGGCGGCGAGGCCCTGGTTGAGCTGATGATCGAGACCACCCACACCTGCTACCTGGGCGACCGCACGCATCGGCATGTTTGGGGCTACGGCTGCGGGACCTGTCCGGCCTGCGAGCTCAGGGCGGAGGGGTATGCGCGGTATGTTGCCGAGCCGGTGGGCGGCGCGGATGGGCTAGTTCCGCTTTAGGGGTTTTACGGCTGATCTGCCCAGCCGTCGGCGCCCGCATCATTGATCTCGTCGAGGGTCGCGACCTTGTCGGTCTTGCCGGCGAGCAGGCCCACGAACGCACCGATGCTGCCAACGGGCCGAGCGGCCCGAAGCGCCAACCGGCCGCCCGGTAGCTTGTACAGTTCGATCTTCCCGCCGGGGTGAACGCCGATATGCTCCAGCACATCCTGGCTGAAGGTGACCTGGCCGCGCCGGCTAACGGCCAGAATGGCCATGACGTCCCGTCCCTCACTCTGCACCAATCATATCACCCCCAAAGCGCCTGCCGAGCCTACTTTCGAGGGTCCGGTCGTCGTCAAGGACGGCGCCAAAAGGCGCCGCCGCGCAGCGGCCGGCAAAGCCGGTCCTTGACCACGCCCGGCCCTCGAAAAATCATTCCATCAGGCGGATTGGGGGAATTGAGGTTCTCAGGCGTCAGCAGTTCACGAGATTATCACGAAGATGTTAGTTCGCTATCAGCGAACTTCGATTGACGACATGCGCCTGCCTGTGAAAGGTTGTCTGGCACTCGGCAGGCAACCTTGGCCGCTATTAATGGGAGAGAGAAATCAATCCGAGGGGTCTTACTGACCCTCCTCTTCTCGGCAACGCCCTGTCAGGCCTTCTCGGCGATGACGACGCGCTCCGAGGGGTTTAGTGAGGCCGGCGGCATCGGCCTCACTTGGGAGCTTAGATGCCCTTCCACTCAAGTTGCAGCGACTTGTTCAAGCGGCACCGAGCAATCGCGCTCGGTGAACAAGGAGCAAATTATGGGAAATACCCCCCCGAGTGATGAGTGGAAGTTTGTTGATCGCGGCAAAGGCAAGCGGCTTTTAAGCCAATTGTTGAACCGCAGGACTTTGATGATGGCGTTCAAGATTCTGTCCTTGGCAGTTCGTCTCGCGCGCTTCCTCAAAGACCTTTTCGACGGTGTCTAAGCATATTCCCTCCAACCTTAAAGGATCAGCATTGTACGGTAGAGCTCTCAGGGTAATTCGAGAATATCATCGACTCCCTCAAAACGAGGCAGCCGACCTAATTGGTATTTCGAAATCATATCTTTCGGAAATAGAAAACGATAAAAAGCAACCAACTCTAGAACTTATTTCGAAATATTCGTCCGCATTTAAGATACCATCATCTTCAATTTTGCTATTTTCGGAGATTTCTGATCACGATGATTGGGCAGATCGATTTCGTGGGTTTGCCGCGGACAAAATTCTTAAGATCTTAGACTGGCTCCAGGACTCCAGCGATGTCGAAGACGGACAAACGCCCACCGGGAAAGCTGCGCCTGGAAGATTGCTACCTATTCGCCATCGCGTCGCCAGCCGATCTCGCACGCAGACTGGGAACAAGCGTCAGCAATCTGGAGCGGCTCGCTAACGCCGAGGAACCCTACAAGTTTTGGACCACCAAAGCTGGACGCGACGTCGAAGAACCCCAGCCCGATTTGCAGCGGCTACACGCTCGAATTCATCGTTACTTGGCGCGCGTTCAGGTGCCCGACTATCTCCACTCGCCCGTAAAGCATCGATCCTATGTCACAAACGCGCAGGCTCACGCCACGAATCAACCGACCGTAAAAATAGATATCCGAAAATTTTTTCAGTCGGTTCCACGCAGGGCCATCAACCGCTTTTTTAAAGAAGACATGTCCTGCGCGGGCGATGTAGCCGCGCTCCTCGGGAAGCTACTTTCCTACAAAGATCATTTGCCTACTGGTAGCAGCGCCAGTCCAATTATCGCCTATTACGCATTCAGGGCGATGTTCCATGAAATCGCTGAGTTAGCCCGCGCACAAGACTTGGTAATGACATGCTACGTGGACGATATCACGGTGACAGGCTCCGCCGACCAAGGGCAAACTGTTCGAGATCTGCAGAAAATTATCGGAGGCTTTGGTCTTCGATCCCACAAAGTGAAAATGTTTGCTGCGGGAAGCCCGAAGATTATAACTGGCGTCGTGGTCGATGGCCTCGCCATTAAGCTCCCAAATAAAAGACATAAGGCTATCGCCGATGGCTTTGAGGAAATTTCACAAGCAACCACTAGTGAAGACGAGCTCAACGCTCTTAACCGACTTGTCAGCCGCCTACATGAGGCGGGGATGATCGAACCTTCCTTCAAGGCGCGCGCGAGACTCATGGAACGACGCCGCGCAGCCGTTCGGAAGACGGCCCAAAGCCGGCCGATGTCCAATTTGACCGATACCGGGCGCTCTGTTTAGGCCAGGGGCGGCGGCCCCTAATCCAGCGCCGCCACGCCCCCGAGCCCGCGCAACCGCCCCGCCATATCCAACCCATACCCTACCAGGAACCGGTCCGGCGCCTCCCAACCCGTGAAGTCGGCCTCGATGGCTCGGGGACTGCCGATGGGTTTGCGGGCGAAGACGGCGGTGAGGACCTGGGTGGCGCCGGACTCGCGCATCATCCGCGCGGACTCGGCCAGGGACAGGCCGCTCTCGACCACGTCGTCCACCAGCAGCACCCGGCGGCCCTGCACCGGCCGCTGCAGGCCGGCTCTGATCTGCACCACACCGGTCGTCGTGCGGCCGTCGGCGTAGGAGGAGACCCAGAGGCTGTCGAACAGGGGGTAGCGGCCTCGGCGAGCCAGGGCCCTGGACAGATCGGCCGAGAACCAGATGCCGCCGGTGAGCATGCAGACGAACACCGTCTCGTCGTCGATGCGCGGCGCGATGATGTCGGCCATGGTCTCGACGATTTTAGCGACCTCGGCCTCCGACAGGATCTCCGTCGGGGTCGCGGCCCGCTCAGCCATGGGCGGCGTCGCCGGCCGGCAGGGCGTAGGGCGAGGACTTGGGCAGCGGCCGGGCGTCCTCGACGCCGGAGGGCACGGTCACGCCGCGCAGGCCGGAACCCCCGGCGGGGACGGGGCTGGACGGCGCGCTGATCGGCGCCTGGGCCGGCGCGGGGGCCGGCATTGGCGGCGGCGCCGGCCTGAGCGCGGTCCCCTTGGGCTTGCCGTCCAGCACGAAGGCGATCTGGACATTGGTGGCGCTCACCGGCGGGTCGAGCACATCGACCGAGAAATGCCGCGAGGCGCCGGGCGGGATGCGCGCGCCGTCCGGATCGGCGATCTGGGTGGCGACCACACGGCCGCCTGGGGCCAGCAGGCTGATCTTCAGCGGCGGCGCGACGATCGGCTTGCCGCGGATGTTGCGCAGGGCGCCGGAGACGGTGAGGCCCGCGTGGCCCTCCTTCAGCATCGGCTGGGCGTGCTGGTTCTCGATGGTCAGTCCGACCAGGTTCACCGGCAGCCCGGCCATGGCGTAGGCGCCGGCCGTGCGCGGAAAGATCTGGGCTATGTCCTGGCGCAGCAGCACGGTGGCGCCGAGCAGCACGGCGAACCCGCCCGCCAAGCCGGCCCAGACGACGCCGGTGGTGGCGGCCTCGCGCTCCCTGGCCCGGGTCTGCGCCTTCTGGCGGTAGACCTTGGGCAGTTCCTCGGCGGCCAACTCGCTGGCAGGGGTGTTGGCCTGGTCGGCCTTCGCGCCCATCCTGGCGTGATCATCGCCCATCGCGCCGATCTCGGGGGTGGAGTCCAGCTCAAGCGGGGTATCTTCGCGACGGGCGGTCCAGCGATTGCCGCAGGATGCGCAGCGCACCTCGCGGCCATTGGCGCCGACGCGGGCGTCGTCCACGAAATAGCGGGTGGCGCACTCGGGACAGGTCAGTATCATGGCTGGCGAATCGGAGACATTGCGTGACCTCGCTTGGAGGTCGCCGATTTCGCTCCCCATGTCCAGAACCGCCGCCATCTGAATCGAAAGCGGGCCAAGCCCACCTTAGAGCCCACCCATGGCGTCAACGCCTCAGGAAGAGCCGGTTGTTCGATTTGACGGCGTGGGCCTGCGCTATGGCCGCGCGCCGGAGGTGTTGAAGGACATCTCGCTTCAGCTGGCCCCCGGGTCATTCCATTTCCTCACCGGCGCGTCGGGGGCGGGCAAGACCACGCTGCTGAAGCTGATCCAGCTCGGATTGCAGCCGACGCGCGGGGTGATCAACCTGTTCGGCCACGATCCGTCGAAGATGCAGCGGTCCGAGCTGCCGCTGATGCGGCGGCGGATCGGGGTGGTCTATGCCGACCGGCAGCTGCTCGATCATCTCAACGCCTTCGACAATGTGGCCCTGCCGCTCAGGCTGGCCGGGCGCGCCGCCGCCGACTATACCCCCGATGTGGTCGAACTGTTGGCCTGGGTCGGGCTCGGCGAGAAGATGGACGCCTATCCCGCCGCTCTGTCCGGGGGCGAGCAGCAGCGGTTAGCCATAGCCCGCGCGGTGGTGACTCGCCCGGACATTCTCCTGGCGGACGAACCCACCGGCAATGTGGATCAGGAGATGGCCCTGCGCATCCTGCGCCTGTTCGTGGAGCTGAACCGCCTGGGCTCGACCGTGCTGATCGCCAGCCACGACGATGACCTGGTCGGCCGGTCCGGGCGACCGGTGATGCACCTGGCCGATGGCCGGCTCAGCCTCGTGCGCGAGGCTGGCGCATGAGCCGCGCGCCTAAACCGGCAGTCTTCAAACGCAAACCCGCGCCGCTGCTGCCGCCGGAGGATGCGCGCGACGGCGCCCTGGTGTTTGTGGTCGCGGTGCTCTGCTTCCTGGCCTGCCTGGCGATGGTCGCGGCGCTGGGAGCCAATCGGGCGGCGAACGGCTGGCGCACCCAGCTCACCGGCTCGGCCACAGTCATCGTCCGCCCCTCCGCCAACGAGACCGCCGACGCGGCGGCCGAGCGCGCGGCCGAGGCCCTGTCCGCCATCCGCCCCGGCGTCACCGAGGCGGCGGTGCTGGAAAAGGAGAAGGCCGAGGCGCTGCTGGCGCCCTGGCTCGGCTCCGGCGACGTGCTGGAGGACCTGCCCGTGCCGCGCCTGGTCAGCGTCGATCTAGACCCCAAGGCGCCCGCCAGCGTGGCGGCGATGGACAAGGCGCTGAAAACCGCCGGCGTGGACGCCACGGTGGACGACCACAGCCTGTGGCTGAAGGACGTGCTGCGCGCCGGCGTCATGGCCCGCATCGCCGCCCTGGGGGCCGCGGCCCTGATCACGGCGGCGGCGGGGGCGGTGATCGCCTTCGCCACCCGCGCGGGCCTCGCCGCCCGGCGCGATCTGGTCAACGTCCTGCACCTGGCCGGGGCCGAGGATCGCTTCATCGCCGGCCTGTTCCAAACCCGGTTCGCGCGCATGGCCGCACTGGCGGGCTTGCTCGGGGCGGGCTCTGCGGCGATGATCGCGGCAAGCTTACGGTTGTTCGGTGGCGGTGCGGGCCTGACGCCTGCGTTGCCGCTGGCCTGGTCGGACCTGCTGGTCCTGCCTATTTGTCCAGTGATCGCGGGCCTGGTGGCCGCTGCGGCGGCGCGTTTCACGGCCATGGCCCTGTTGAAGGAGATGATGTGAGAGCGGCGGCGACCATCCTGGCCCTCGTAGTGCTGATCTGGCTGATCGGCCTGCTGGCCTTCGCCGGCCGGGTCGATCATTCGACCCCCGCCGCCGAGCCGCCGGTCTCCGACGGCGTGGTCGCCCTTACCGGCGCGTCCGATGCGCGAATCACCGCCGCCATGGCCCTGCTTGAAACCGGCAAGGCGCGGCGGATGCTGGTCTCTGGCGTCAACCCGACCACCAGCCGGGCCGAGGTGCGCGGGGTCGCCAAGGCCGACCGGCACATCTACGACTGCTGTGTGGACCTGGGCTACCAGGCCACCGACACGGTGGGCAACGCGCGGGAGACCGCCCACTGGGTGGACGCGGAGGGCTATCACAGCCTGATCCTGGTCACCTCCGACTTCCACATGCCCCGGGCCCTGCTGGAGCTGAAGGCCGCTTTGCCCGACGCGACCATCACCCCCTACGCCATCCGCACCACCGAGCTGGACGCCCACCACTGGTGGCGTACCGGGGGCGGCCTCAAACGCATGACGCTGGAATACTGCAAATACCTGATCATCCTAGTGCGGACCGACGCCGCCAAAATCCTGCCGCATAGTCACCACGCACCGGCCGCCGCCTGGTCCAGGCCCGCCAACACATGATCGTCCTGCGCTCGCTGGTATTCATGGTGCTGTTCTATGGATGGTCGGTGATCATGGCCCTGGCCATGCTGCCGGCCGTGATCGCGCCTCGGCGCTGGATGATCGGCCTGTTCCGCATCTGGGGCCACGGCATCTATGGGCTGCTCGCCGTCGTCTGCGGCATCAAGGTCGAGATCAGAGGCCGGCAGTACATTCCCACCGGGGCCGCCCTGGTGGCGCCCAAGCATCAGTGCATGTTCGATGTCTTCAGCCAGTTTGTCTGGCTGCCCGACTCCTGCTGGGTGATGAAGAAGGAGCTGATGTGGATTCCCTTCTTCGGCTGGTACTCGCAAAAGACCCGGATGATCGTGGTCGATCGCGAAGGCGGCGCCATGGCGCTGAAGAAGATGGTCAAGCAGGCGTTGGAGCGGTTCGCCGACCAGCGTCAGCTGATCATCTTTCCCGAAGGCACCCGCGGCGAACCCGGCGTGCCCGGTGACTACAAGCCGGGCGTCGCAGCCCTCTATCGCGAGTTCGGCGTGCCCTGCGTGCCGGTGGCGACCAACTCCGGCGTCCACTGGCCCGCGCACGGCTTCCTGCGCACGCCGGGGACCATCGTGTTCGAGTATCTTGAACCCATCCCGCCCGGCCTGAAGCGCGCGACCTTCATGGACACGCTGAAGACGCGGATTGAGGATGCATCGAACGCCCTGCTGGCCGAGGGGCTGTAAGGGCGGGCTGCTGGGTCCGACCGTGCGTCCTTCGACACGGCCGCAAGCACGGCCGGCTCAGGATGACTAGAGGGGTTGGCGGCCCCGTTTGACCGAGAGCCCTGCAGCACACCCCGCCACGTCATCCTGAGCCGACGCGAAGCGGCGCGTCGAAGGACGCACGAGGCCGATGCAGCTCTATCGGGATAAGCACCGACCGCTGATCTGCCCTAAAGCGCCTTCTCCAGCTCGACGAACTCCATATCGTCGCGCAGCGGCCGGCCCCAGCGTTCGTCACCGTAGGGATAGGGCTTGGTCTGGCCGTTGGGCTGGTAGCCACGCCGCGCATACCAGGCGATCAGGGTGTCGCGGACATTGATCACCGACATGGTGATCCTTCCCGCGCCATGGTCGCGGGCGAAGGTTTCCGCCGCTTCCAGCAGGCTGCGGCCTAGCTTGCGGTCCTGATAGCCGGGATGGACCGACAACAGGCCCAGATGCCAGCTGTCGCCGCCCTCCGGCTCCAGCCAGACCGTGCCCAGCGGCGGCCCGTCGGCAGTCTCGCAATAGAGCAGCAGGTGGGCGTCGGGCGCGGCGGCGAGGTCAGCCTGCAATAGGGCGAGGTTCAGCCGGTCGCCCGCCAGATGCTCGCCCTCGCTGTTCCACCCCTGCACGCCCTCTCCGCCGCGATAGGCGAGGTTGGCGAGGTGGACCACGGCGTCATGGTCGGCGGGAAGGGCGGGTCTGAGCAGCATGGCCCGACTAAAGCCAGCCGCCGCAGAGCCTGTAAAGACTCAAACGACCTCGGCGAGGGCGCGGCGGACGGCGGTGTCGAGATCGTTGATCTGGAAGGGTTTTCGCAGGATGTGCGTGGGATCGAACAGCCGGTGCACGGCCTCCATGTCGGCGTAGCCCGTGGCCAGGATGATGGGCATGCCCGGCGCCCGCGCCCTGGCCGCCTCGGCGACCTCCAGTCCATTCAGGCCCGGCATGGCGTAGTCGATGATCATCAGCTCCGGCGTTTCGTCGTCGAGACAGTCCAGGCCCTCGCGGCCGTGTGAAGCCGCCACCACCGAATAGCCCAGCATCTCCAGCGATTCGGCGATGAACTGCCGCACGCCCTCGTCGTCCTCGACCAGCAGCACCCGCGCGCGAACCGCTTCGCGGCTCACCGGCGCGGCCAAGCCAAGCGAGGGCTCGAAACTGGGAGTCTCCGTGCGCGGCAGCCAGATCTCAACGGTCGCACCCTGGCCCTCGACGCTGTCCACTCGCGCCGAGCCGCCCGATTGGCGGGCGATGCCATAGACCTGGCTCAGGCCCAGGCCCGTTCCCTTGCCGATCGGCTTGGTGGTGAAGAAGGGGTCGAACACCTTGTCCAGGTGCTCCGCCGCGATGCCGATACCCTGATCGGTGACGCCGATCACCACATAGTCGCCCGTCGCGAGGGCGCCCGTCGCCGCCGCGGTGCGGGTCGAAATCCTGAGGATACCGCCGCTGGGCATGGCGTCGCGGCCATTGATGACCAGGTTGAGGATGGCCAGTTCAACCTGATTGGCGTCGGCCATAGCCCAAGGATTGGACGGATCCAGGTCCTTTTCGACCCCATGGAGCGGTCCAATGCTGCGGTCCAGCAACTCATCGGTCCCGGCGATCAGCGCATTGATGTCCACGGGCGTCAGCGTCAGCCGCTGCGATCGCGAGAAGGCGAGCAGCTGGCGCGTCAACTTGGCGGCGCGGCTGGAGGCCTGCAGTCCCATGTCGGCCAGTTTGTCGAGGCGGGGGTCGGACGTCCGTCGCCGGATCAGCTCCAGATTGCCCCCGATCACCGTCAGGAGGTTGTTGAAGTCGTGCGCTATGCCGCCGGTCAGCTGCCCCACCGCCTCCATCTTCTGCGACTGAACCAGCGCGGCCTGCGTCCGCGAGCGCTCGGCGATTTCCTGCATCAGCTGGTTGTTGGCGTGGGCAAGCTCGGCGGTGCGACGGGCGATACGCTCCTCGAGCGTTCCGTTGAGCTTCGTCAGTCGGTCCTCGGCGCTGGAAAGCTCATGCAGCCGCTCGCGCGCTTCATACTGGCGGCGGCGGCCGCGCAGGGCCGAGGCGGCGGCGCTGGCCAAGGTCTCGGAGTGAATCGGACGTTCCAGCACCACCACATTGCCGAGCCGCAGCAGAATATCGACCGCCTCTTTCGGCCTGCGCCCGGCCCGTTTGGTGGCCAGCAGGATGAAGGGGAAATCGGACCAGGGCGGCTGCGCCGCCAGCCATGTCTGAAGGTGTCGGCGGTCGCCCGCGATCAACGATTCCTCGGTCACCAGCGCCGCGCCGGCGCCCTTTTTCAACTCACAGGCCAGATGGTCGACACCGGTGCACACCGTGCATTCGTGACCCGCGGCGGTAAGCACCTGCTCCACCACCGGTGCGTCGCGACCGCGGATCGCGAGGATGAGAATGCGCCCTTCCACCCTCAGCGGACTTTCGGGGTAGACGACATCAGCGGCGTGGCGCCCCGGTAGGCGGGAAGGCCGCTCAAAACGCCCTCGAAGTCCTGGAGCGGTTCGCCAAGCCTTACGCCGCTGGCGTCAAGATCGAACTCGCGGATGCTGCTTTCGTGCGCCGTCACGCGGCTCTTGGCCACCGAGACAGCCTTCAGCATCTGCCCGTCTGCTTCGAAATAGCGAAACATGATGATGCCATCGCTGAGATAGCTGACGTCGACGTCCGACCGCACGTCGCCGATGATGCCGTGCTGCCCGAGCACCAGCATGGTGATCACCCCCTGCTGGTTAAGGTAACTGAGCAGTTCGTGCATCTGCAGCAGCAGATAGTCTTCGCCCGGCATCGCCCTCATGAAGGCGTTGAGGCTGTCGATCACCAGGAAGCGAACGCCGTCTTCCTCGACCGCCCTCCGCACCCAGCTGGAGAACTCACCGGGCGACAGTTCGGCCGGGTCGATCTGCACCACGCGGAGCGATCCCGCCGCGATGTGCGGTTCGAGATCCATGCCCAGCGCCTTGGCCCGCGCCAGCATGGTCGCGCGGCCTTCGTCGAACAGATAGTAGGCGCCCTTCTCGCCGCGCTCCATTGCGCTTAGACCGCAGCGCACCGCCGTGCTGGTCTTGCCGACACCGGAAGGTCCGGTGAGCAGGGTATTTGTTCCGGGCGCCAGGCCGCCTCCCAGCATCTTGTCCAATGTGGCCAGGCCGGTGGAGACCAGCTCTCCGGCGAATTCGGCATGGTGCTCGGCAGCCACCAGGCGGGGGAAGACCGCCACGCCGCCCGTCTCGATGACGAAGTCGTGGAAGCCGCCGCGATATTTCACGCCGCGCATCTTGATCACCCTCAGCCGCCGCCGCTCGGCGCCGTACTCCTGAGGCAGTTGTTCGAGGGCAATGACTCCATGGACGATGCTGTGAAGCTGGATGTCGGTGGCGGGATCGCCGCTGCGGTCGTCCAGCATGAGCACGGTGCATTTGCGCATCGAGAAATATTGCTTCAGCGCCAGGATTTGCCGGCGGTAGCGCAGGGAGTTCTGGGCCAGCAGGCGCATTTCGGACAGGCTGTCGAACACCACCCGCACCGGCCTGGTGCGATCGACACACTCGATCACGCCCTGGATGGTTTCGCCCAACTCGACCTCGGAGGGGTCCAGGATCGACTGCTCGGCTTCGGGGTCGAGACCCTCTGCCTTTACCAGTTCGAACAGTTCGATCTCATCGAGCGTCCAGTTGTGGCTCTGGGCCACTTCCCGCAGCTCGGCGGCGGTTTCGGACAGGGTGATGTACAGACCGCGCTCGCCAAGCCGAACGCCTTCCAGGAGGAACTGAAGCGCGATCGTCGTCTTGCCGCTGCCGGGCGTGCCTTCGATCAGGTAGGCCCGCGCGGTCGTGAGCCCGCCGCCAAGAATTTCGTCTAGCGCGGCGATGCCGGTGGAGGCGCGCGCCTGGGCGACCGTCTGATCGATCTTTGACTGCATCGGTCTCCTGCCTGATTGCGCGCCGGTCAGGGCGCCCCGGTCCTTCCGAAAACGAGCTTGGCCGCGTTTGGATGCGGCCGGCTCCTCCAGAAACCGTAACTTCGTCAGGCGGATTCGGTTTCCAGCTTCTCGACCATGGTGAGCAGGCTTTCCATGGTTCGGTCGGCGACGCCGACCTCGCGCAGATGGCTTACGAGGTCACGGAGGTAATCGACATTGCGCCCCGAAAGCCCTGTCGCGCCGGCGATCAGCCGCGCCTGGGCTTCCAGGCTGAGGACGCCGGCCCATTGCGGATGATGGACGTCCGACAGGAACACCAGGGTCTTCACCGCCTCGCCGCCCCGCTCGGCATTGTGTAGCCGAACCGGCGCCCAGGCCTCGATATAGGTCTCGGTGGGCTGTTCCCGCTCCAGCAGATAGGCATAGGTCTCGGGCCACTTGTCGGCCGCCACGCGATAGGCGCAGCCCCGGGTCGCGCCGCCCGGCGCCAGGCCCAGCACCAGCCCAGGCCGCTCATAGGTGCCCCGGTGGTGCACCGAATAGATGCAGAAGGCGCGGCGACGGCCATGGAGTACGGCGCGCCGGCGGTCTAGAAACTCAAACCCCGGTCGCCACATCAGCGAGCCGTAGCCGAACACCCAGCGGTCTTCGCCGTCTTCACTCATCAAGCCCGCCCAGATACGGATAGCCGCCCGCCGATGACCTTGCCCGATCCCGCGCTCCCTTTCAAACGGCCTGGGGGGCAGCCTGGAGCGCGCGCTCGCCGGCGCTGGCTGTTCCTGCCCTATGCGGTGGTGGTGATCGGCGCCTTCCTCTGGAGCATCATCTGGCTGGAGGAGTGCAACCAGGTCGCCCTGGCGATGGACCACGCGGCCACCGAGGCGCGCGGTCATGGCCTCAGCCTCGACTGGAAGGATCGTCAGATCGGCGGCTATCCGTTCCGGATCGAGGTCACGGTCACCGGCTTCCATGCCGGCGAGCCGTCGGGATGGAGCCTGTCCGCGCCGAGCCTCAAGGCCGTCGCCGAGGCCTATGACCCGAACCATTGGGTCATCGCCGCCGAGAATGGCGCGGACTTCACCCGGCCTGGCGCCGGCGTCACCCACGTCACCGGCAAGGCGATCCGCGCCAGCTGGGTCGGCAAAGGGGAAGCCGCACCGCGCATCGTCGTCGAAGGTCTTGGCCTGACCTTCGCCGCGGATCCGGGCGCCAAGCCCTTTCCGCTGACCAGCGCCGGCCATGCCGAAATCTTCACCCGCACCGAGCCGGACGGGCGGATGGACGTCGGCCTGTTGCTGGAAAACGCCCAACCTCGCGCCTCGTCGGCCGAGGCGCCCAGCCTGCTCGCCGACCTTACCAGTGGCCGGCCGTTCGCCGTCCTGTGGCAGGGCGTCGTCAGCCACCCAACGGCTTTCGTCGGCGACAACGCCCATGACGCGGCCCAGGCCTGGGCCAAGGCTGGCGGGACCCTGAGCACCGTGCGTGGCGGCATGTCGTCCAACGCGCGGGGCATGGGACTGAAGCCCGGCGTTCTTAGCCTCGGCCAGGATGGGCGGGTGCAGGGGGAAGCGGACCTGATCTTCTTTGGCGTCAACGGCGATCCGCTGCGGGCCATGGGCCAGGACGGCATCGTCCAGCCGCTGGCCGCCGACGCCGGCGCCCTGATCCTCGACGCTCGCGCGGCCCTGTCCCCCCGCGCCGAGATCGACCTGACCTACCAGGCCGGCGTCACCACCCTCGGCCCCGTGGCGATCGCCCCCGCGCCCAAGCCTTTTTGAGCCAGCCCGCGCTATTGCGCGGCGCGTCTCAATCTCTATGGTCCGGCGGCTTTATCTGGGGACGTCATTTGGTGGATCAGCCGCCGCAAAGCCTGGACGACATCCGCGCGCGCATCGATGCGATCGACGCCGAGATGCTGCGCCTGGTCGACGCCCGCGCGGCCATCGCCAGTGAAGTGGCGCGCGCCAAGGCTGCGGCCGGGGACGGCGCCAGGTTCGCCTTGCGCCCGGCCCGCGAGGCCATGCTGGTCCGCAAGCTGATCGCCGCCTCCAACGGGGCCCCCGCCGGCCTGACGGTGAGGCTTTGGCGCGAGTTCATCTCCTACAGCTTGGCCACCCAAGGCCCGTTCCATCTCGCCGTCTGGGGCGGCGCAGAGCCCGCGCGCGCTGCCGAACTGGCGCGGCTGAGGTTCGGCGCGGCCCCGGCCCTGCGCCAAGTCGCCAAGCCTGAGGAGGCGCTGGCCAACGCCAAGACGGCTGGCGGCGTTGGCGTGCTGGCGCTGGTTCAGGGCAATGCTTGGTGGGGCCGGCTGCTGGCCGAGCCGAAGCTGTCCGTTTTCGCCGCCCTGCCCTGTCTGGCGCAATGGGGCCAGATGTCGGCCCTGGCCGTGGCGGAGGTCGAGGTCGAACCCTCCGGCGACGACGAGACCTTCTGGGTCACCGACGAGCCCGGGCCGGCGGTGAAGATCGTGGACGCGCTCAGCCGCGACGGCGTCGCCGCCGAACTGATCTCCGAGAGCGGCGGCCTCAAGCTCTTCCTCCTGTCCGGCTTCTACCAGCGCGAGGACCAGCGTCTGGCCCGCGCGCCTGGCCGGCTTACCGGGGTGATCGGCGCCGCCGCCCGACCCTTCGATGCCTGAAGCCCCTTCGACGCCTGAAAGCAATCCCGTGATGAACGCTTCCGCCCCCCCCAACGTCTTGCCTGGCGACCGTTCGAAGGCCGATCGGCCCACGCCCAAGCCCGGCATATTGGCCATCAAGCCCTATGTGCCCGGCAAGGCCACCATCGACGGCGTCGCCCACCCGGTGAAGCTGTCGTCCAACGAGAACATCCTCGGCTGCAGCCCGAAGGCCGAGGCGGCCTATGCGGAAGCCGCGGGCAGGCTGAACATCTATCCCGACGGCCGGTCCAACGCCCTGCGCGCCGCCATCGCCGAACGCTACGGCCTGGAGCCGGAGCGGCTGACCTTCGGCACCGGCACGGACGAGATCTTCCAGCAGATCTCCCAGGTCTATCTCGAGGCCGGCGACAACATCGTCCAGGGCGAATACGGCTTCGGCGCCTATGCCATCGCCGCCCGCGCCTGCGGGGCCGAGGTCAGGTTCGCGCCCGAGCCGGACTATCGCATCGACGTCGACGAAGTCCTGAAGTGCGTGGACGAGCGTACCCGCATCGTCTTCATCGCCAATCCGGCCAACCCGACGGGCACCTGGATCGGCAAGGATGAGGTCACCCGGCTGCACGCCGGCCTGCCGCCCAGCGTCATGCTGGTGCTGGACGGCGCCTATGCCGAGTTCGCCACCGACCCCAACTATACCGACGGGCTGGAGCTGGCGCGCACCTCCTCCAACGTGATCGTCACCCACACCTTCTCCAAACTGCACGGGCTGGCGTCCCTGCGGGTGGGCTGGGCCTATTGCCCGCCGGAAGCCACCGACGCCATCGACCGCATCCGCCTGCCCTTCAACACCTCCATCGCCGCCCAGGAAGCCGCGATCGCCGCCCTGGCTGACACCGACTTCCAGGAAAAGTCCCTGGCCCTGGTCGAGCAATGGCGGCCCTGGCTGGTGCAGCAGCTCGGCGGCCTGGGTCTCGAAGTCCTGCCCTCGGCCGCCAACTTCCTTTTGATCCACTTCCCGACCACGCCCGGCAAGACCGCCGCCGAGGCCGAAGCCTTCCTGGCCAGCCGGGGTTATCTGACCCGCGGCGTCTCCAGCTACAGCCTGCCCGAGCACCTGCGGTTCAACATCGGCCTGGAAGAGCACAACCGCGCCATCGTCGACCTGTTCGCCGAGTTCCTGAAAAAGTGAGCGACGCCAGCCAGCCAGTCTTCCGGCGGATGGCGGTGATCGGCTGCGGCCTGATCGGCTCGTCGGTGATCCGCGCGGCGCGGGCGAATGGCGTGGTCGAGACCATCGCCGTCTATGATTCCAGCGCCGCCGTGCGCGAACGGGTGCGGGAACTGGGCTTCGCCGACGCCGTGCTCGACGATCCCGCCGAGGCCGTCCGGGACGCCGACCTGGTCATCTTCGCCGCCCCGCCCGCCGCCATCGGCGAGGTCGCCAAACTGACCGCCAACGGTCTGAAAGCCGGCGCGGTGATCTCCGATGTGGGGTCGGTGAAGTCGGCTATCGCCGACGCCCTGCGCGAGGCTCTGCCGGCCAATGTCTACGTCGTGCCCGGCCACCCCATCGCCGGCACCGAGTCCAGTGGCGCCGACGCCGGCTTCGCCGAACTGTTCGCCCACCGCTGGACCATCCTCTGCCCCGAGGCCCGGGACGACGCACCCTATGCCGCCGCGGTCGAACGGATGACCGCCTTCTGGGAAGCCCTCGGCGCCAATGTCGAGCTGATGGACGCCAAACACCACGACCTGGTGCTGGCCGTCACCTCCCACCTGCCCCACCTGATCGCCTACAACATCGTCGGCACCGCCGCCGACCTGGAGGACGTGACCCAGGGCGAGGTGATCAAATACTCCGCCGGCGGCTTCCGCGACTTCACCCGCATCGCCGCCTCCGACCCGGTGATGTGGCGCGACGTCTTCCTGCTCAACAAGGAGGCGGTGCTGGAGATCCTGGGCCGCTTTACCGAGGACCTGCAGGCCCTGTCCCGCTCCATCCGCTGGGGCGAGGGCGACAAGCTCGAAGCGCTGTTCACCCGCACGCGGGCTATCCGGAGAGGCGTGATCGCGGCCGGGCAGGAAAGCGCGGAGCCCAACTTCGGGCGGGACAAGAAGGGCGGGTAGATTCCGTGAAGCGGTCATTCATAGCCTTGCTCGCCATCAGCCTGTTGGCGGCTGGTTCCGCGTCCGCCCGCGACCCGGGCCAATCCACCGGGTTTCCGGCTCCGAACGGCCTGATGCCTTGCCCCTCAGCTAGTCCGATGGCCCGTCTCGAACGTCAGATTGCCGCCCGCCTTGGCGGTGAGCTTCTGGGCTGCTTTCAGACTGGGGGCGCTTCCATGTCAAACCCGGACATGACCCCTGCGCCGCCTGCCGAGTTCGCCGTCGCCATTACCGTACCAGGTGAAGGTCGTACGGCTGCCGACCTCGATGGAATGCTGTCGACGGTCGAGGACCAATGGCGAGCCTTCGATCCATTAAGCAAAGAATTCAAAGAGGTATATATCGCGCGGCTCAACCAACTCATCCGGGATACCAGTTCGACACCGGCTTCGACGGTGACTTCCATCAGGCCCACGCTGGTGTCGATCGACAGAGTCGATCGCAGCTACTACGTCGTCACGTCCATTCGAAGCTACGCCGTCAATTCCAACCAACTTGCGCTCACCGCGACCAGGGTCAACGCGGATGCCCTCGTGCTCCGAGGCTCACGGATCGTCCGATTGACCATTCAACGAACACTAAGTGACCCAGCGGATGTGGCGCAGGTGCAGAGCGAAATCAGGACCTGGGCGCAGGCGATCGCTCACGGCGCCTCCCCGGCCAAGCCTTAGGATCCGACAGTCGCCTATTTGGCCTGCGACAAGAAACCCACCTGACCTTCCCTCGGGACACGGTTTTCAGCAGCTTTCCCATAACGTAAACTTCTCCGCGACTGGAGAACGTCATGGACAGCCGCTCATTCCGCCGCTTTCGCGATCTCGCCGCCAAGGCCCAGTCGGCCGAGGCCGTGCGGGGACTGGCTGTGCGTTGCGCGAACGGAACAGGCTCCGCCGATGACAGGCTCACGCTGAGCGCCGCCCTGGCGCACGCGGCCTTTGCCGCGCCTGAACGGCTGGTGGAGACCTATGACGCCGCCGCGAGCGGCTGGCGCGGCGCCGATGTGCAAGGTCCGGCGATCGCCTTCGCCGTAGCAGCGCCCGCACCCGTTTCCGATGCCCTGTGGGCCGAGGTCGCCGCCATCCTCGACGCAAACACCGCGCCGATTTCGCCTGGTGAGGTCACCACCCGCACCGCCGCCCTCGGCGCCTTCCTCGATGACAGCCTGAAGCCGCGTTTCGCCGCCGCGGCCGCCGCCTATCCTGGCGTGTCGGCAGCCGCCGCCGGAGGGCCGCCGCCGCGTTTCGCCCTCGCCGCCCTGGCCGCCTGCCCGAAGGGCTCGCTGGGCCGGACCTTCCACGACCTGATCGTCGATAATGGCTTCGACCTGGAGGTGTTGGACCGCGACGAACTCGGCCTGTCGGACCTGCCAGCGCCGCTCGACTATCTCAACGCCCGCATCCTGCAGTGCCACGACCTCTGGCACATCGTCGGCGGCTATCGCACCACGGCGCTGCACGAAGTGGCCATCTCGGCTTTCCAGGCGGCGCAGTTCGGTCACGGCTATTCCGCCATCTTCCTGGCCGTCACCGCCGCGCGCGTGGCCGCCGAGCCGGGCCTGTTCGGCCTGATCATGGATGTCACCCTCGACGCCTGGCGCCACGGCCGCGAGACACCGCCGCTGATCGGGGTGGATTGGGAGAACGTCTGGTCGGGGACTGTGGAAGATGTTCGCACCCGCCTCGGCGTTCAGCCCTTCGCATCACCTCACGCAGCGGATCTGTTCGAGCAGCTTAAGGCGGCGTGAGCTGAGCTTCCAAATCTGCGCTCACCCCCGCGAAGGCGGGGGCCCAGGAGACTGGGCGCTCCGCCGGGGCTAGTCCCCTCGGTTCCCGCCTTCACGGGAATGAGCGCCGAAATAGGGCCTAGTTCCTCAACGAGCCGCCCCGCAGCTCTTTCTCAAGCACATCAAGCTGCCCGCTCCAGAATCCACCCATCTTCATCAGCCAGGCCGCGCATTCGGCCAGGGCTATGCGATTGACGGAATAGAAGCGCTGCTGCGCCACCGGCCGCACGCTCACCAGGCCCGCCTTGCGCAACACCTTCAGGTGCTGCGAGATCGCCGGGGCCGAACTGTTGAACTGCTGGGCGATATCCCGCACCGGGCTCTCCCCGTCGGCCAGGAAGGCGACGATCTGCCGCCGCGTGGGGTCGGCAAGCACTTCGAAGGCGGCGGAGACGGACATGACGCCATATTCCACAGTCACTTAATTAAGTAAATTCGCATACAAAAAGACAGGAATGAGATTCCGCAATTGAACCATCGCCGGGGCGGCCGATCCCCGCTTGCGGCGACCCCGCCCCGTTTGTAGCAAGGCTTATTCATCAGGCGGACGATCATGAACAATCCCACGACGAAGACGATCGGACCACTGTTGAAGGGACTGGCCGCCGCCGCCGTCCTGGCCATGGCCGCGCCGGCCGCCTTGGCCCAGACGCCCAAGCCGCCTCCCGCCGCGCCCTTCTCGCTGAAACAGATTGGACCCGGCGTCTACGCCGCGATCGACGGCCCGAAAGGCGCGTCGGGCTCCAACGCCGGCGTGGTCATCGGCGATGACGGGGTGCTGGTGATCGACAGCTTTTTCAACCCGGACGCCGCCAAGGCCCTGCTGGCCGAAATCCACAAGCTCACGCCCAAACCCGTCCGCTATGTGGTCAATACCCACTACCACGCCGACCATGTGGGCGGCGACGCGGTGTTCCGCGACGCGGGCGCGATCATCATCGCCCATCGCAACGTCCACGGCTGGGTGCGCACCGAGAACCCCCACCTGTTCGGCGACAGGATCACGCCTGCCCAGCGCGATTTCATCGCCCATCTGGCGCTGCCGGACCTGACCATCGACAAGGACATGACCGTCTGGCTGGGCGCCCGCAAGGTCGAGGTCCGCGCCATGCTGGGCCATACCGGCGGCGACCTGGTCATCGCCGTGCCCGACGCCAAGGTGCTGTTTTGTGGCGACCTGCTTTGGCGGCGCACTTCGCCCAACATCATCGACGGCACGGTGAGCCAGTGGATCGCCACCGACGACGCGTTTCAGCATCTGCCAGATGCGGCGGCGATGACCTTCGTGCCTGGCCACGGCGATCTGGCCACGGTGAAGGATGTCGCCGACTTCGAGACCTATCTCACCGACCTGTCGGCCATGACCGCCGAGGCCCGGCGCACGGGCCTTTCCGGCGACGCCCTGGCGGCGGCGGTCAAACCCAGGCTCAAGGCGCGCTACGGCGACTGGGACGGCTTCGACTATTTCGCGGCCAAGGAGATCGGTTTCATGGACGCCGAACTGGCCGGAACCAAACGCGTGCCGACGCCGCGAGACGACTAGGGACTGACCCCATCCCGCCTGGCCTGCTCGGCGCCGTTCGCTACCAATTGTTGGCGATAGCGCGTGATCGCGTTAGGAGTGCCACCTTGAGCGGCATTGCTCGACTGGGGCCGACATGACCACGGATTTTGGCTCGCGACCGCGTCGCCGCGGGCTGCCGATCGGCTGGATCATCGCGGCCGTCTGGATGATCGGCCTCGCCGGCGCGGCCGGCGCCAAATTCTATCTGGACCGACAGGCGGCGATGAAGACGGCGCAGGCCTGGACCGTGTCGGGACCGCCCTGCCCAGCCGGCCCAACGCCGCAGGATGACGGCTACCAGCCCGGTCAGCGCGCCTTCGGCTTCGAGGCAACCAAGTATCTGAGCGATTACAGAACGGCCAAGTGCGGCACGACGCTCGACCACGGCGGCGCCGGCCCGGGCGTGGTCGCGGTCTGCAGGGTGCGGGGTTCGACGTACATAAACCTGACGACCGCGCGGAACCGCTTCCAGTTCCTGACCTCGGGCAGAAACGCGACGGTATCGATCGAACAGGGCGCGCCCGCCTGCGTGCTTGACGCGGGCTAGCGGCGACTATTCGGCCGGCTTGGCCAGGAAGGCGCCGGTCGCCTCGATGGCGTCAACCAGGCCCATCCGTTCGATGGTCACCCCCTCCGGCAGGCTGGAGAACAGCCTTGTCGGCGCCTGGGGGTCGAGCATGACGAAGACGCCCTTGTCGTCGGCGCGGCGGATCAGGCGGCCAAAGGCCTGGGCGATGCGGGCGCGGGCGACGCCATCGTCATAGTTCTTGCCGCCGAACCGGCCCCGCCGGGCCTTATGCAACAGGTCGGGCCTAGGCCAGGGCACGCGGTCGAACACCAGCAGGCGCAATGAACGGCCCGGCACATCCACCCCGTCGCGCACCGCATCCGTGCCGAACAGGCAGGCGTCCTCCTCGACCCGGAAGATGTCCACCAGGGCGCCCGCCTCGAGCGGATCGACATGCTGGGCGTAGAGGGCAAGGCCGCCCTCGGCCAACGGCCCGGCGATGCGGTCATAGACGGCGCGCAGGCGACGGATCGCCGTGAACAGGCCAAGCGCCCCACCGCCGGCAGCCATGAACAGCTCCCGCATGGCCGCCGCCACCTGGCGCGGGTCCTCGCGGCCCACGTCGGTGACCACGATGGCCTTGGCGTTGTTGGCATAGTCGAACGGCGAGGCCAGCCGCAGGGTCTTGGGCCGGTCGGGAAAACGGGCCGCGCCGGTGCGCATCTCCGCCAGCGAGAAGGGATCCTCCAGCGCCGAGTCCGCCAGGGTGGCGCTGGTCACCAGCACCCCGTGCGCGGGGGCGAGCACCGCCGCTTGCAGCGGCTCGGTGGGATCGACCCAGTGCCGGCGGCAGGCGGCGTCAACCACGCGGCCATAGAGGAAGGTCGCCTCGAACCAATCGACGAAGTCGGGGTCGTCTTCGGCGTTCTCACCGATCGCCTGCAGCATTGAGCGCCAGGACGGCAGGGTCATGCGCGCGCGCCGATCGAGCCCTCGCAACGCCCCCTCGATCCTGGCGCGGTCGCCGCCGCCCAGTTCGTCGGCCTCCTCGTCCAGCAGGTCTTCCAGTCGCCGGGCCAGGGCCAGCAGAGGCGCCTCGACATCGGCCAGGGCCCGCGCCGCCGCGCCCGCTGTCTCACGCACCAGATCCAGCGCCGGCCGCGCGCTGCATTCCTGGCCGATCTCGGACGGCGCGGCGCGGGCGCGAAGTTGTTCGAGCGCCGCCGTCAGGAAATGCTCGACCGGCCCGATGGGATTGGCTTCGCCGGAGGGCGGCGCGATCCGGCCGGACCAACCTTCCCCCGGCAGGGCCGCGGCCGCGCGGACCACATGATGCAGGGCCTCCCGCGCGTCCTCGCGGTCGCCCACCAGATCGCCCAGCCGCTGCTCCAGCCCCCGGCCGCGCCGGCCGCGGCCTTCCGGTCCCCTGATCCAGCGGCGCAGCTCGGCGGCTTCGGCCCCGGACAGGGCGGCGCTGAAAGCAGCGTCGGCGGCGTCGAACAGGTGGTGGCCTTCGTCGAACACGATCCGTTTGGGGGCCGTGGTCTCGACGTCCGTCTTCAGCCCCCGCGCCGCCCGGGCGCCGTCGAAGGCCGCCTGGGTCAGCACCAGGGCGTGGTTGGCGATGACCAGGTCGGCGCGTCGCGACGCCCGCACGGCTTTTTCGATGAAGCAGACCCGGTAGTGAGGGCAGGCCGCATGGACGCACTCCCCCCGCCGGTCGACCAGATTGCCCGGCCCCGCCGCCGAGGCCGCGCCAACGGCGAACAGACCGGGCAGCCAGGCGGGGAAGTCGCCGCCGGTCATGTCCCCATCCCGCGTCGCCCGCGCCCAACGGGCCGCCAGGGCAACACCGACCAGATCGCCGCCGCCGGACATGGCCGCGTTGACCTGCTCCTGCAGGTTTAAGAGGCAGAGGTAGTTTTCCCGTCCCTTGCGCACCACCGCCTTGCGGGCGCGCACGTCCGGGTCGGGATAGAGGGAATGGGTCTCGCGCTCGATCTGCCGCTGCAGGGCGCGGGTGAAGGTGGAGATCCAGACGGATGGGCCGTTGGCCTCTGCCCACAGCGAGGCCGGCGCCAGATAGCCCAGGGTCTTGCCGACCCCCGTGCCGGCCTCGGCGAGCATCAGATTGGGCTCGTCCTCGCGATCGCGGGGCTGAAAGGCGAAGGCGGCCTCGGCGGCGTATTCGGCCTGCGCCGGCCGAGCCTCGTCCAGGCCCGCGCGACCGAGGATTTCGGCCAGGCGCATGCGGGCGGCGTCAGGGTCGATGGGCCTGGAGCCCGGCTCGCCGACCGGCGCCTGGTCCTCCCATTCCGGGATACGCGTCCACGGGTCCATCCCCGCCCCGCGCCAGCCGTCGCGCACCTCCTTGGAGCGCAAAGCAGCGGTTGCCGCGCTGGCCCAGGCCCAGCCGCCACGGCCCAGAGTCTCGGCGGTGGCCAGGGCCTCGTCGCGGGTGGGCCACGGCGTCTCCGCCAGCTCCGCCAACAGCTGAGCGCAAGCGTCGCGCAGGGCCTGCGCCTTGGCCTCCACCGTCTTGGGCTCTGGCAGGCCCAGCGCCAGCGCCAGGCCCGTGGCCGAAGGGGCGCAGAACCGGGCCGGGCGGACGAAGGCATAGAGCTCCAGCGCATCGAAGATGTCTCGCGAGCGTCCCGGCGCCGACAGCTCCAGCCGCTTGGCGGTGAGCCCCGCGTGCGCAACCACCACCGGCGCCGACAGGGCCAGCTTGCGCGCCTCGGCCGGACTGATCCGCCGCGCGCCCGCGCCATCGCACACCGCCGCCTGCGGACCAGGCAGGACGATCAGGGCCGGGGCGAGTTCAACAGTGGGGGAAAGATCGTTCACGGGGTCAGGTTAGCGGATTATGTCGGGAAACGGAACGGGAACAATATCGGCTGGAGCGCGTCCACCGCCGCCCCCACCTGCGCCGCCGCCTCGTCCAGCGCCGTCGGCGTCAATGTCTCCAGCGTCACCGTCATAAGCTTCGGACGCCGGCCCGCACGGCTGGAGCGGGCATAGGCGACGTCGTAGTGGGCCTCCATCAGGGCTTCGGCGAAGGCGGCGAAGGCGCCCGCGTCCACCATGCCGGCGAACTCGGCCAACCGCGCGCGCCCGATCCGGTCCGGCAGCCGCGCCAGCAGGCCCTTCAGTTCCTCGCGGTCGGCGGTGATCTCGTCATAGGTCGCGGCCAGATACCGCGCCCGCTCTGTTCGCGGCGCTGTAAGCTCGATCCTGGGCGCGGTGGCCATGGCGGTCCACAGGGCTGGTGGGGTCATCAGCTGGCCGATGCGGCTGGACTCCGCCTCCACCACCACCGGCCGCGATGGGTCCAGTCCGCGCAGGGCCATAAAGAGCGCGGTCTCGAAACCCTTCTGGTGTGGCTGCGGCCGGCCCGGAACAGCGCCGAACAACGAGCCCCGGTGCACGGCCAGATCTTCAAGGTCCAGGATCTGCACGCCGGCCGCCGCCAGCCGCTGCAGCACCGCCGTCTTGCCTGTCCCCGTGCCGCCGTCCAGCAACACCAGCCGCAAGCCCAGCTCCTGCTGGTACAGCCGCGCCTGGACCAGCCGCCGCCAGGTCTTGTAGCCGCCGGCCAGCACCATCACCCGCCAGCCCACCTGCGCCAGCACCAGGGCCATGGAATTGGACCGCTGCCCGCCGCGCCAGCAGTAGACCAGCGGCTTGAAGTCCTTGCCCATGTCCGCCAGTGCGCCCTCCAGGTGGCGGGCGATGTTGCGCGCCACCAGGGCGCCGCCGAGCTTGCGGGCCAGGAAGGGCGACTCCTGCACATAGATGTAGCCGACCCGCGCCCGCTCCTCGTCGTCCAGCACGGGCAGGTTCACGGCGCCGGGCGCATGGTCCTCGGCGAACTCGGCCGGGCTGCGCACATCGATCACCATGTCGAAGCCGGCGAGGGCTTCGGGGTCTGCGTCGGCGAGCACGGCGGGGTTGGACATGGCCCTGGTGTAGCGGTCCCGAGCGCCTAAGTCAGCGCCGCGCTTTTCTGCTACAGACCGCGCCACCGACTGACCGGAGCCCGCCATGCCCGACGACGCCAATCCCGCCGCTTTCCGGCTGACCAGCCTCGCCCACGGCGGCGGCTGCGGCTGCAAGCTATCGCCGGCGGTGCTGCGGGAGATCATGGCCAAGACCCCGGCCGCAGGCCCGTTCGCCAATCTGATGGTGGGAACCGAAACCTCGGACGACGCGGCGGTGTGGCGGCTGAACGACAGCCAGGCCCTGGTGGCCACCACCGACTTCTTCATGCCCGTGGTCGATGACCCCTATGCCTTCGGCCGCATCGCCGCGACCAACGCCCTGTCGGACATCTATGCCATGGGTGGCAAGCCGATCCTGGCCCTGGCCATCGTCGGCATGCCGATCGACAAGATGCCGGTGGCGATGATCCAGGACATCCTGGCCGGCGGCGCCTCCGTCTGCGCCGAGGCCGGCATACCGGTGGCCGGCGGCCATTCCATCGACAGCGCCGAGCCCATCTATGGCCTGGTGGCCCTCGGCCTGGTTCACCCCGATCGGCTGTTGAAGAACAGCGCGGCGCGCGCGGGCGATGTGCTCGTCCTGACCAAGCCGCTGGGAATCGGCGTCTATAGCGCGGCGCTGAAGCAGGGGCGGCTGGACGAAGCCGGCTATGCCGCCATGATCGCCTCCACCACCCAGCTCAACGCCGTGGGCGCCGACATGGCCGAGCTCGCCGGGGTCCACGCCATGACCGACGTCACCGGCTTCGGCCTTGCCGGCCACGCCCTGGAGATGGCGCGCGGCTCCGGTCTCACTGTTCAGCTGGACGCCTCGGCGGCGCCCATCCACCCCAGCGTCGAGGCCTTGCTGCAAGCCGGCGTCCGCACCGGCGCCTCGCCCCGCAACTGGGCCAGCTATGGCGAGTCCGTCCGCCTGCCACAGGGCTTTGAGGACTGGCGCCGCGACCTGCTCACCGATCCTCAGACGAGCGGCGGGCTTCTGATCGCTTGCGCGCCGGAGGCGGTCGAGGCGGTGCTGGCCTTGGCGCGGAGCCAGGGGTTCGAGCGGGCGGCGGTTGTGGGGAGGCTGATTGAGGGGCCTGCCGAAGCCTGGGTCAGGTAGAGCGTATTAGGTTTGGACCGAACCTATCCGACGCTGGGGTCATTATGCCATTTTGAGGCCGCTCTAATTTCATCGTTCCCTCGCCCTTGTGGCGAGGGCCCATTGAACGCGAAAGCGTAACGACAGAGGTGCAGACGGAGCCGCCGCTTCGAACTTCCTACCGTTCGAGCCCAATGGACCCTCGCCACAAGGGCGAGGGAACGAGATAATTTGAAGTCAGGATGCCCGCCGCTACCAAGCCCCTCGCCGCCGCCACGGCGCCAGCGGGCGATACCTGGAAATCTCCGTCGCCCCGCCCCGGCTGATCTCGATCAACTGCCGGCGGCCGAGCAGGCTGACCGCGTTCTGCACCGCCCGGCGCGACAGGCCGGTCCGCTCCGCCAGTTGGGCGTGACTAAGCGCGACCCGCCCATCGCCTGCCTCGGCCAGGATCACCAGATAGACCAGGATGGCCGACGGGCAGTGATCGTGACCGACCAGATCCGGAAGCAGGGTCTCGATCACATAGCGATCGACCGAGAGGGGCGCGACGGCGTTCATTGCTATAGCAATAGAAGCCATACTTCCGTCGCGCAACCACTGGCCTGTATCCAAGGGGTGGAAGGAGACACCATGATCAAACAGCTCAAATTCGCCGGCGTCGCCGTGCGCGATCAGGACGCCCAACTGGCCTTCTGGACCGAGAAGGTCGGCTTCCGCGTCGCCACCGACCAGCCCATGGGCGTTGGCCAGCGCTGGATCGAACTCAGCATTCCCGGCGCCCAGACCGGCATCGTGCTGTTCACCCCGGAGGGTCACGAGGACCGCGTCGGCAGCTTCTTCAACGGCTCCTTCGCCTGCGACGACGTCGACTACACCTACCGTCAGATGTCGGAGCGCGGGGTCGAGTTCCTGGGGCCGCCGGAAAAGCAGCCGTGGGGAACCTTCGCCAAGTTCAAGGACGTGGAAGGCAATCAGTTCGTGCTGTCGAGCAGCTAAGGCGGGCGCCGTGAAGCGCCCGCGGTACGCTAGGCTCTTCGAACGGCGCGCAGGATGATCAACAGGACGATGGCGCCCGCCGCGGCCGTCAGGATGGTGGAGATCCAGCCGCCGCCCACGTGAATGTGGAAGACGCCGGCCAGCCAGCCGCCGATGAAGGCGCCGATGATGCCGACGACGATGTCGCCGATCAGGCCAAAGCCGCCGCCCTTGACGAAGGTCCCGGCAAGCCAGCCAGCGATGGCGCCGATGATCAGCCAGGCGATGAGATTGTGAGTTTCCATTGGGCTTCCCCCTTGGGATTCGGTTTGCACCGACCGAACGCTTGGTTGCGCTCGATGTATTAAGCTTAACCGGGGCCGAAGGGTTCCATTGGCGCGGTTAAGAGGGATCAATCGATACTCTTCAGGTGCCGTTCGCGAATCGTGTCGAAAACATCTTCAATAGGGACAGCGCGCGCGGGATCGTCGATCATGGCGTCGTAAACAGGAATGACATCATCGAGCAGCCATCGCTCTACGAGCGTTCGACCTTCGTCATCTAATGCCACCCTGTTAAATGTCCCATCGCGAGCCCGACTGCCCAGGCGACCACAGCCACCGCTAAATTGTTGATCAACGGCCTCGCTGCCCACGAGCGCAACCACGCGCGCTTTATCTTCGCCGCCATTCTTTCCCTTGGGTAATGGAAGGTGATCATCTCTTCGGCGTCGATCTCAGCAAACGCTTGGCGACCAAGCCATACTTCGCGCAGTTGTCGGATCATCGGCTTTCTGCTCTGGCAAGTTGAGGGGTTCGCAAGTGATGTGAACATCCAATAGCCCTCGAAACAAATCACGAACGTGCTATAGCGTTCCCATGGATGGCGCCGCTCCTCCCAGCCTCTTGCCGCAGCGCTTTGGCGACTGGTTCGCCGCGCGTGGGTGGGCGCCGCGGAGCCATCAGCTGGCCATGCTGGAAAAGGCGCGCACCGGTCGCGACGCGCTGCTGATCGCCCCCACCGGCGGTGGCAAGACCCTGGCGGGGTTCCTGCCCAGCTTGGTGGAGCTGATGCAGCGACCCCCGCGCAATGCGCCGTCGGGGCTGCACACCCTCTACATCTCGCCGCTGAAGGCGTTGGCCACCGACGTGGCGCGCAACCTGAATGCCCCCGTCGCCGACATGAGCTTGCCGATCACCATCGAAGCCCGCACCGGCGACATGAGCGTCTCCAAGCGGCAGCGGCAGCGCCTCTATCCGCCGGACATTTTGCTGACCACGCCAGAGCAGCTCGCCCTGTTCGTCGCCTGGGAAGGTTCGCGCGCTTATTTCGCCGACCTGAGCCAGGTGATCATCGACGAAATCCACGCCATCCATTCCTCCAAGCGAGGCGACCTGCTCTCGCTCGGACTGGCCCGCCTGCAGGAATTCGCGCCCAACCTGCGGCGGACGGGCCTGTCGGCGACGGTGAACGATCCGGACATGCTGCGGCGCTGGCTGTCGCCGGGGCCGGGCATGGTGGACCTGGTGATGGGGGAGCCCGGGGCGCCGGCGGTGATCGACGTTCTGCTCTCGGACAATCGCGTGCCCTGGGCCGGCCACACCGCCCAGCACGCCATGGCCGAGGTCTATGAGGTGATCAAGGGCGCCCAGACGGCCCTGGTGTTCGTGAACACGCGCTTCCAGGCGGAGTTCGCCTTCCAGGAGCTGTGGCGGCTCAACGACGAGAACCTGCCCATCGCCCTGCACCACGGCTCCCTGGCGCCGGAGCAAAGGCGCAAGGTGGAGGCGGCGATGGCGCGGGGCGACCTGCGCGCCGTGGTCTGCACGTCCACGCTCGATCTCGGCATCGACTGGGGCGCTGTGGACCTGGTGATCCAACTGGCGGCGCCCAAGGGCTCGTCGCGCCTGGTGCAGCGGGTGGGCCGGGCCAATCACCGGCTGGATGAGCCGTCCCGCGCCCTGCTGGTGCCCGCCAACAGGTTCGAGATGCTGGAATGCCGCGCGGCGGCCGACGCGGTGGCCGAAAACGCCCTGGATGGCGATCCGGCCCGCGATGGAGCCCTGGATGTGCTGGCCCAGCACATCATGGCCTGCGCCTGCGGGGAGCCGTTCGACGAGGATGATCTGTATACAGAGGTTTGCCGCGCGGGGCCGTATAAGGGGCTCAGCCGCGAGCGATTCACCGAGGTCTTGGAGTTCGTCTCCACCGGCGGTTACGCGCTGAAGACCTACGACCACTTCCGCCGCATCGTGAAAAGCCGCGACGAGGCCGGCCAGAAGGGGCGCTGGCGCGTGCGCAATCCGCAGACCGCCCTGCGCCACCGGCTGAATTCCGGCGCCATCGTCGGCATCGAGATGCTGAATGTGCGTATCGGCAACCGGCGCGGCTTCGCCGGCCGCAAGATCGGCGAGATGGAGGAGTGGTATTTCGAGAACATGACCGCCGGGGACACCTTCCTGTTCGCCGGCCAGGTCTGGCGATTCGAAGGCATCACCGGCCTGGACGTGCTGGTGACCCGGTCTCACGACACAGACCCGAAAATTCCCTCCTGGGGCGGATCGAAATTTCCCCTCTCCACCTATCTGGCCAAGCGGGTGCGGGGGATGGTGCATGACGAAGATGGTTGGAAACGGCTGCCGGACGATGTGCGCGAATGGCTGGAGGCGCAGAAGGACCATTCCGCCATTCCGGACACGGACGGCCTGCTGATCGAGACCTTCCCGCACCAGAAGCGGCACTTCATGTACTGCTATCCATTCGAGGGCCGGCTGGCTCATACGACGCTCGCCATGCTGCTCACCAGACGCCTGGACCGGCTGGGCGTAGGGCCGGTGGGTTATCTGGCCAACGACTATGCGGTGTCGATCTGGTCGCTGGAGTCCATGGCCGACGTCGATTTCGACGCCCTGTTCCAGGAGGACATGCTGGGCGACGACCTGGAGGCCTGGCTGGAGGAAAGCTATCTGATGAAGCGCTCCTTCCGCCAATGCGCCCAGATCAGCGGCCTGATCGAGCGCCGGTTTCCGGGGCAGGAGAAGAGCGGCCGACAGGTCACCTTCTCCTCCGACCTGATCTTCGACGTGCTGCGCCGCCACCAGCCGGATCATCTGCTGCTGCAATGCGCGCGCACGGACGCGTCACAAGGCCTGCTGGACCTGAAGCGGCTCGGGGAGTTCCTCGCCCGCGTCAAGGGACGAATCCAGCTATCCAAACTGGACAAGCTCTCGCCCTTTGCGGTGCCCATGCTGATGGATATCGGCAAGGAGCCGGTCTACGGCGGACGGGCGGGCGAAATGGTGCTGGAGGCGGCGAGCCTTGAGGCTCTGGTTGAGGAAGCGATGAATTGAACGCCGCCTTGCGTAAATCCCCAACCCTGGCGGCGGCCAGCCCCTGCGGATCCGCGCGCGTGGCGCTGGCCGGCGCGGAGGTGCTGCTGCGCGCATCCGGCGCGGTCTGGATCGAGACTTCGCGCATGCTGGTGGTGGCCGACCTGCATTTCGAAAAGGGCTCGTCCTTCGCCGAGCGGGGACAACTCTTGCCGCCTTACGACACCGGCGAGACCTTGCGGCGGCTGGAGGCCGAGGTAGAGGCCCTGGCGCCCCGCACCCTGGTCTTCCTCGGCGACAGTTTCCACGACGCCCGCGCCGAGCGACGGCTGGCGCCGGCGGACAGCGTCCGGTTGGCGGCCCTGGCGCGGGGGCGGACCCTGACCTGGATCGTCGGTAATCATGATGCGGACGGGCCACGCATCCTGCCTGGCGAAGTCGCGGGCGAGGTCATGGCGGATGGCCTGGTTCTGCGTCACGAACCCTCGCCCGGCCACAAACCCGGCGAGTTGGCCGGCCACCTGCATCCCTGCGCCCGCATCGTCGCACGGGGGCGCTCGGTCAGGCGGCGCTGCTTCGTCACCGATGGCGAGCGGATCGTGCTGCCGGCTTTCGGCGCCTATGCCGGGGGCTTGAGCGTCCGCGACGTCGCCTTCGCCGGCTTCTTTGTCCGTACACCGACCGTGGTCGCGCTGGGGACCGACCGAACCCACGTGGTCGGCTGGGCGTCGGTGGCGGGCGAGTAGTCCGCATCACGGCTTGTCGCAAAAAACCGGGGAATAAACCCACTCGCTCCTTCGTCTTCCCGCCTGGTGGGCGCGATCATGCCAGGAGACGATGTGAGCCAGACAATCCAGCCGGCGTTTATCCGCCCGCCTTACGATGCCCTGACAATAGGCCTGCATTGGACGACCCTCGCCCTGGTGGTGGCGCAATTCGCCACGGCCTTGTCCATCGACCACGCGCCGGATGCGGACACGGCGCATTTGTTGCTGACCACTCATCGGTCAGCGGGCGTTGTCCTTTGGGTTGTGGTCGCGCTGCGGCTGATCTGGCGTTTCACGGGGATGAGGCTGCCGCCGTTTCCACCGAAGATGGGCCGGCTGCACGTCGCAGGCGTCCACCTCAGCGAATACGGCCTCTACGGCCTGCTCCTGCTGCAGCCGATCACGGGGATGGCCGACAGCCTGCTGCGCGGGCGCGCCTTCGACATCTTCGTCTGGCAGGTCCCCATTCTGCTGGGCCGCGACAAGGCATTGGCCCATCTCGCGCACCAGACCCACATGATCGGCGCCTATGCCCTGCTCGGCCTGATCGTCCTCCACGCCGGGGCGGCTCTGGTGCATCGCTATGTGCTCAACGACGGCGTGTTCGAAGCCATGATTGGGAAGACCGCCCGGCCGCGATAGTCGGCCATTCCCCGCAACCTCCCTCCTTGCGCCACAAGAAGGAGTTCGACCCTCCCAGCGCCGATCTATTGACTCGACAGATAACTCTATGCCACAGAGCATTCTGCAAGGAAGATTTATCTGCCAACCCGTTCGTGGAGGTCGTCATGACCCTGGACAAGTCCGCCGCGGCGCACGCCCTGGCCGAAATCGATGAAAGCGGCCGCCGCGCCAGCAGCCTCTACAGCTACGGCCGCGCCGCGCCTTACGTCATTCTGGCCGGCGTCATGTGGCTGGTCGCGGACCTGCTCATGGAGTTCTCCCCGTTCAGCAAGACCTGGATCTGGCCCGTCGTCAGCATCCTCGGCACGGCCGGCTTCGTCCTGCTGGCCATACGCCAGACCCGGCCGGCAAACGCGGCGGCTACGCCGGCCAAAAAGGGTCTGTTCTGGCGCATCGTCGGGGTTTGGCTCGCGACCTTCGTCTTCATGTCCTCCACCTTCTCTATCTTCGGCTTGGCGGATGGGCGCCAGGAGCACAGTTTCATCGGCGTCTTCTTCGGCTGCACGTACATCGCCGTCGGCGTCTTCATGGGTTGGCGGATGGTGGCGGTGGGTATCGCCCTGACGGCGCTCAGCCTGTTCGGCTTTTTCGAGGTGCACCAATACTACCTGGCCTACATGGGCCTGGTGGGCGGCGGCGCCTTGATCGTCAGCGGCCTGTGGCTGAGGGCGGTCTGATGAGCGGGCCGGATGAGATCATCCACCAGTCCACTCGCCTGAAGCTGATGGCCGCCCTGCGCAGCCTGCCCCCGGGCGAGATGGTCGAGTTCGCCCGATTGAAGGCGATCCTGAAGGCGACCGACGGCAATTTGGGCGCCCACCTGACCGCCCTGGAAAAGCCGGCCTATATCGAGGTGACCAAGGACTTCGTCGGCAAGAAGCCGCGCACCCGGGTCATGATCACCCGCGCCGGCCGAACCGCCTTCGAAAACCACGTGGCCTATCTGCGGGACATCATCGACGGCTGATTGAGGGGCCCGGCAGCGGGCCGCTCGACGCCTCTATCATCCCAGCCTTCCAACGTTATTGCACGCTAGTGCAACATATGTTGAGTTAAGGCATGATGAGAAAACGAGCCCCCTCGCCCCAGTCCCGCGCTATCCTGGAGGCGCTGCTCGCCCAGCCCTCGGATTGGCAATACGGGTACGAGCTTTCCAAGCGGGTTGGGCTCAGCTCGGGGACCCTCTACCCAGTTCTCATCCGCCTGCATGATCGCGGCCTTCTTGAGGCTAAATGGGTCGAGGCGGAGCGGCCCGGTCGGCCCGCCCGCCATGCCTATAGACTGACGCCGGCGGGCGTGACCTTTACCCGGGGCCTGGATGAGGCCGGCGGCCATCGTCCGCCATCAAGCGATGAGGTGCTCGCATGAGGACCAGCCTGAAACGCCGGTTATCCGATCTCCTGCTGGGCCACGCGGCGCATAGGCTTGGCGGCAAACACGCCGATTGGGCCGAGGCGATGAAGCGTGAAAACGCGGAGCTCGGCTCCGACGACGAACAGTTGCGCTGGTCGATGGGATGCGCCCTCGCCAGCTACCGAACGCCGGCGACGTTCGACGGCATGGCCTACGCGGCGGCGCTGACGGCCGGGGTTATGCTCATGACCGCCTATCAATGGAGCGCCGACGAAAATCCGGGAACCGTGGCGGCGCTCGGCCTGATCGGCTTTGCACTGGGCTTGATCGAACCCCGCCGCAGCCTGATCTCCGGCGCGGCGATCGGCGCCGTGGTGGCCGCCGTCAATAGCTTCGAGACCCTGACCGGCCTGCGACCCGCCTACGAGATGCGGCATCACACCCTGCTGCATGACGCCCGCTGGACGGTGCTGATCGCGCCCGCGCTCGTGGCCTGCGCCATCGGCGGCTACATTGGCCGAAAGCTCCGCTCGGATCCCGGCGCCGCCTCGTGAGGGCGCCAAGCAGGACGAGCGATCTGGCCCGCGAGGTGCTCAGCAAGGCGCCGCAGGCCACGCTGATGTTCTGGTTGGTGAAGATCTGCGCCACCACGGTGGGCGAGACCGGCGGCGACGCACTGTCGATGACCCTGAAGCTCGGCTACCTCGTGGCCACCCTGATCTTCCTCGCCTTCTTTGTGGTGACGCTGGCGTCGCAGATCGCGGTCAACCGCTACCACCCCATCAACTATTGGCTGGTCGTGGTGGCCACCACCACGGTCGGCACCACCACCTCCGACTTCATCGACCGAACCCTGCACGCCGGCTATGTCGCCTCCTCGGCGGGCCTGTTGGCGCTGGTGATCGCGGTGCTGATCGCCTGGAGACTGGCCTCCGGCCGAATCTCCGCCGACCACATCACCAGCCGGAAGGACGAGATCTTCTACTGGCTGACCATATTGGTCTCCAACACCCTGGGCACCGCCCTGGGCGACTTTTCCTCCGGCGCCATCCCCGACCTGATGACCAGGATCGCCCATGCCCCCGCCAGTGGCTGGGACGCCTGGGGCTTCGAGCTGGCGGCCGTGGTGTTCGCCGGCCTGATCGCCATCGTCGCCGTGCTGCATCTGCTGAAATGGGCGCCGCAGGCGGTGCTGTTCTGGGCCGCCTATGTGCTGACCCGGCCGCTGGGCGCGACGCTGGGCGACACACTGACCAAGCCTCATTCCCAAGGCGGCCTCGACTTCGGCCGTTTCCTGGCCACGGCCGTGATCGCGCTGGCCATGGTCATCCTGATCTTCCTCTCACCCAAGCTACGGCGGCCGGCGCAAATCGCCGCCTGACCTCAACTCCGTCAACGAACGCCCGCAAAGGAGCGCGCCATGCTCGGACGCCTAGCCATCGCCGCCGTCGCCAGCCTGACCTTGGCTGCTCCAGCCTTCGCGGCGCCAGCCTATACTCTCACCAAGAGCACCCCGCTCGGCCTGCCGGATCGGTGGGACTATGTGGTGTTCAACGCGGCGACCCAGCGGGTTTACATCGCGCACACAACCAAGCTGGCGGTGATCGACGCCAAGTCCGGCGATCTGGTCGGCGAGGTGGAGGGCGTCACCGGCGGCACGCATGGCACGGGCATTTCGGCGGCGACCGGCCAGGGCTTCACCGACGACGGCATGCGCGGCCTGGCCATCGCCTTCGACCTGAAGACACTGAAGGTCACCAAAGAAATCCCCGCTGACAAGGACGCCGACGCCATCGCGACCGACGCCGCCACCGGCCACATCTTCATCATCGAAGGCGACCCCGCCGCCATCACCGTGATCGATCCCAAGACCGATACCGCCGTCGCCACCATCAAGGTCGGCGAAGGGCTCGAATATGCCACGTCGGACGACCACGGCACCCTCTATGTCGCGGGCAACGGCAGCAACGACATCGTCAAGATCGATGCGCGGACCAACACCGTGCTCGCCCACTGGGCCACCCCGGACTGCAAGCGCCCGCATGGCTTGGCGCTGGACCGGGCCGGGCATCGTCTGTTCATGGGCTGCGTCAACAGCCTGATGATGGTGGTTGACGCCGACAGCGGCCATGTCGTCGCCGAACTGCCGATCGGCAAGGGCAGCGACGCCATCGCCTTCGACCCCAAGCGCAAGCGGGTGTTCAGCCCCAACGGCCTCGACGGCACCCTGACAATCTACCAGCAGACCTCGCCTGACACCTATCAGCCGCTGGACACCATCACGACCGCCGTCAGTGGACGGACCATGTCACTGGACCCTGAAACGGGCCGGATCTTCATCGTCGCCGCCGACACCGATCCCAGCCCCACCCCGGGCGGGCGGCCCAAGGCGCGGCCCGACACCACCAAGGTGCTGATCTTCGACGCGGTGAAGTGAGCGCCTACTTCGCCTTGATCTGTGCGATCGCCCGCATCTTCGGGTCGCTGGCGAAGGTCGAGGGAGCGATGAAGCCGCGCCCGTCCCACGCGATCTTGATGCCAATCGCCTCGTAGCATTTGGCGACATATTCCGAGCAGATGAACTCGTCGTCGGGTCCCAGGGCCTTCGGCGTCTTGCGGCCTAGCCGGCCGAAGGCGACCCGCATGCCGATCTTGAGGATCTCCCCCGGTGCGAAGGGATCGCCGAACCGATCAATCGCGAAATCCGCCAGCCGCTTCATCGCGGCCGAGCCGTGGCCGCCGCCCTTCTCCGCATAGTCCTCGTGCCGGGCGAGCAGGATCTTGCCGGGGAAGGGTTTCTTGCCGGTGGCGCCCTGCGAGATGAAGGTGGTCAGCGGCACGGTGCGCACACCGATCTTCTGCACCGCCTCGAACACCATGACCCGGCCGATCCCCTGCCAGCGATAGGCCAGGGCGATATGGCTCCAGGGACTCTTGGTCGCCCAGCGGATCAGCTTGGAGAAGGGCTCGTCGCAGGAACAGAGCAGGATGTCGCCGTCGCGGATGCGGCGCACGACATCCTCCAGCGGCTCGGCCTTCATGGTCTCGAGGATGTCGTTGTCGATCGCCATGGCGCCGCCTGTTCGAGCTCTCGCCCGAAACAAACGTCGCCTTGGAGCGCGGGTTCCGCCTAGGCTGTGGCTTCCAGCCTCGCCAGCACCACGCCTTCGCTGACCTGGTCGCCCAGCTTGACGCGCAACTCGGCCACGACGCCATCGGCGGGCGCCGTCAGGGCGTGCTCCATCTTCATCGCTTCGAGCACCACCAGCACCTGGCCCTTGGTGACGCTCTCGCCTTCGGACACCGGCGCCTGAACGATCTTGCCAGGCATGGGCGAGCGGATCTGGCCATCGCTGGCGCCGCCCGCGCCACCAACCACAGCCGCTTCGTCGTCGAACACGAAGGTCAGCCCATCCTCGAACACGATGGTCTGGTCTTCGACGTGCAGGGTGGTGAGCAAGGCGTGCGCCGCGGCGGGATCGATCTCGACCTCGCGCTGTCGCCCGGTGTAATTAAGCCAATACTTATTTGAAGCCGGCGCATTTACCCGAAAGCCGGTGAGCTCCGACCAGGGCGACTCGTCGTTGCGCGCCGCCCAGACACCGGAGGCCGCAACCGCCGCCATCACCGCCGGTCCAGGCTCCCCTGTCGGGATCAGTTGGTCCTGGTGCGCGCCGATAAAGCCGGTGTCGATCTTGCCGGCGACGAAGTCCGGATGGTCGGCGCACCGGGCCAGGAAGGCGGCATTGGTCTTCACCGGCCAGACCTCGACCGCGCGGCAGGCTTCGGACAACTGGCTCGCGGCATCCTCCCGCGTCGGCGCGTGCACGATCAGCTTGGCGATCATGGGATCGTAGAAGGGACTGACCACGCCGCCCTCCTCCACCGCGCTATCGACCCGGATGTCGCCCGGCAGCTGGAAATGGGTCAGCGGGCCGATGGACGGAAGGAAGCCGGAGGTCGGATCCTCCGCATAGAGCCTCGCCTCCATCGCCCAGCCGTTCAGCTCGATCTGGTCCTGGGTCAGCGGCAGCGGCTCGCCCGAGGCGACACGTAGCTGCCATTCCACCAGATCCAGCCCGGTCACGGCCTCGGTCACCGGATGCTCCACCTGCAGGCGGGTGTTCATCTCCATGAACCAGATGCGGTCGGGCTTCAGCCCCGCCGAACCGTCGGCGATAAACTCGATGGTGCCGGCGCCCTGGTAGTTTACCGCCTTGGCCGCCCGCACGGCCGCGCCGGTGATGGCCTCACGGGCCTCCGCCGTCATCCCTGGAGCAGGGGCCTCCTCGATCACCTTCTGGTGCCGGCGCTGCAGCGAGCAGTCGCGCTCGAACAGATGCACGGCCGCGCCGTGCGCATCCGCGAACACCTGCACCTCGATATGGCGCGGGTGGTCGATGTATTTCTCCAGCAGCACCTTGTCGTCACCGAACGAAGCAGCCGCCTCGCGACGGCAACTGGCCAGGGCGGGCAGGAAGTCTTCCGCCGCCTCGACCTTGCGCATCCCCTTGCCGCCGCCGCCGGCCACGGCCTTGATCAGCACCGGCCAGCCGATGGCGGCAGCCTCGCTGGCCAGCTTGGCCTCGGACTGATCGTCGCCCAGATAGCCTGGGGTCACCGGCACGCCGGCCTCGGCCATCAGCCGCTTGGCCGCGTCCTTCAGCCCCATGGCGCGGATCGCGGACGGCGGCGGGCCGACCCAGACAAGGCCGGCGGCGATCACCGCCTCGGCGAAGTCGGCGTTCTCGGACAGGAAGCCGTAGCCCGGGTGGATGGCTTCGGCGCCGGTCTCCTTGGCGGCCTGTAAAATCTTGTCGGGCAGCAGGTAGCTCTCCCGCGCTGGCGCGGGGCCGATCAGCACGGCGGCGTCGGCCTCGCGCACGAACGGAGCATCCGTTTCGGCCTCGGAATAGACGGCGATGGACCGCACGCCGAGGCGTCTGGCGGTGCGGATAATGCGGCGCGCGATCTCGCCGCGGTTGGCGATAAGCAGGGAGGCGATCATGGGGCGACACTGGCGCGAACGGCCGCGCCAGTCCACCATTGAGCCAATAAGAACAGGAGGAATGCGGGATGGCCAAACCACCAGCGGCTAGGGGACCGGTGACGGTGAAGCGGGCCGAAGGGATCGCGGTGGTGACCTTTGATCGCGGCGATGGGCTGAACGCCCTGTCGATCGAGGCGCAAAAGGCCCTGATGGGCGCGGCGTTGGAGCTGCGTGATGATGTGAGCGTCCATGCCGTGGTGCTGACCGGTCACCCGAAGTTTTCGGCCGGCGCCGACCTGTCTGATCCGGCCATGACCAGCCGGGCCCGCGCGCCGCTGTTGGAAAAGCGCGAACAACTGCGCCTCGGCCCCGACCTCTGCGCCGCCTGGGAGGCGCTGGATCAGGTGACCATCGGCGCCATCGAGGGCTTTTGCATTGGCGGGGCCATGTCGCTGGCGTCCGCGCTGGATTTCCGCATCGCCGGGCGCGGCGCGCACTTCCGTCTGCCCGAGGTGCCGCTGGCCATGAATATGAGCTGGCAGACCCAGCCGCGGCTGGTGAACCTGATTGGCCCGGCGCGGACCAAGCAACTGGTCATCTTCGGCGAGCGGCTGCCGGCGCCGACCGCGTTCGACTGGGGCCTGGTTGACGAACTGGCTGACGACGGCGGCGCGCTGGAAGCGGCCATGATCTGGGCCCGCAAGGTCGCCGCTCTGCCGCCGCTGTCGGTGCGGATGGCCAAGCGCGGCATCACCCAGATGGCGACGGCGCTGAACCTGACCGCGACCTTCATGGATCACGACCAGTATCTGCTGGCCACCTCGACCCAGGATCACCGCGAAGCGCTGAAAGCGCGGAGGGATAAGCGAACGCCCAAGTTCACCGGCGAATAGCGCGGGCCAGATAGAGGTCCCGGTAGGCCGCTTCCAACGCGCGCGCCAAGCTGGCTGCATCACGCAGAGGCGAGGCCTCAACCCGCGCACGCAAGCCCTGGCGCAAGCTCGCCAACCCCGGAACATCCCGCGCCGCCTTCACCGCCTTGGCGACATAGGCCGCCACATCGTCCGTGGCCCAATCTTCCAGCCCGGCGGCGCCAAGAATACTCTTACCGAACCGGCCCACCGGCGCGCGATCGGCCAGGCTGACCACCGGCACGCCCAGCCACAGCGCCTCGAACGTCGTGGTCCCGGCATTGTGCGGGAAGGGATCGAGGGCGATGTCGATGTCGGCATAAGCCGCCCACGTAGTCGGCTGCGGCGTCGTATAGACCAGGTCCAGCCGCGACGCCTTCACGCCCCGTTCGGCGAAGCGGGCGCGGAAGGCCTTGCGCATGGCCTTCTCCTGAAACGGCTTGGCGTTGAGCATCAGCCGCGCGGTCGGGAGCTTGCACAGGATTTCCGCCCAGGCATCCAGCACCCGGTCGTTGATCCGTGCGGTGCGGCTGAAGCAGCCGAAGGTGACATGACCCTTCTCAAGCGCATGCGACGGCGCGGGCTCAGGCATGCCGACCGGCGGATTGTAGATCAGCGGAATACGCGGCAGCCGGACGATCCGTTCACTGAAGACAGCCTCGGCTCCCAGCGGCGCCATGGCCGCGTCGGAGATGAAGGCGTCCATCTCGTCCAACCCGGTGGTGGCGCCGGAGCCAACCATATAGGCCACCTGCACCGGCGCGGCCCGGCGGGCGAAGACGCCCAACCGATTGCCCGCGGTGTGGCCGGCGAGATCGACCAACACTTCGATCCCGTCACGGAGGATCATCGCCGTGACCTCGTCGTCGCTCAGACCGACGGTGGGCCGCCAGTGATCCGCCAACGCCTTGAACCGCTCAGTGACGGCGTCAGCGTTGCGGGTTTCGGAGTAGCAGTAGAGCTCGACACGCTCACGGTCGTGCGCCGCCAGCATGGGCTCGACGAAGTAGCTAACCGCGTGGTTGCGAAAGTCCGGCGAGACATAACCGACCTTCAAGCGGCGCGCCGGGTCGGGGTTGAGCATGAAGGCGCGGGGATCGGCCAAGCCCAGCGCATGCATGGCGTTCCAACGACGGTATTCGGCAAAGATGGCTTCACCGCTGAGCGTCGGGCTGTAGTTGAGGCAGAATAGCAGGTTGGAGTGCGCCATGGCGAAGTCGGGTTTGAACGCCACCGCTTGGCGGAAGGCATCGGCGGCCTCGTCCAGCCGGTCCAGTTGCATCAGCGCCGAACCGAGGTTGTTGAAGGCGTTGGCGTCGGTGGGCCGCAGGGCGATCGCCTTGCGCGATGCTGTCTCCGCCTCGACCCCGAGGCCACGCGAGTTCAGCGTCCAGGCCAGATTGCTCCAGGCCTCGGCATAGTCGGGGCGCAGGCGGATGGCTTCGCGGAAGCAGGTTTCCGCCTCTCCGGCCCGCGCCAAATCCTGATAGACCGAACCCAGATTATTGTGCGCCTCGGCGAAGCCGGGCCCGACGCGGATCGCCTCGCGGCCTTGCGCCTCGGCCGCCGCGAGCTCCCCCTTGGCCCGCAGGACTGCGGTCAGGTTCCACCGCGGCTCGGGCCGATTCGGCGACAAGGCGACGGCGGCGGCCAGGTCGGCCGCCGCACCGGCAAGACGTCCCAGCCGATAGCGCGCCACGCCCCGGACATGCAGGGCGTCGAAATGGTCGGGCCGGGCCAGCAATGCCTCGGAGGCCAGGGCTTCGGCAGTGGAGGCGTCGCCGGACCCGAACGCCGCCAATGCCCGGCCGGAGAGTTCGTCCGTGAATGGCGCCTCCGCCACCAATCCTGTGCCGCACCAGTCGATCCACAGTGTCCTGAACACCTTGCCGAGTTCGAGCCCGAGACCTTGGGTGTCGGCGAGCGGCGAGGCGTTGAAGCGCTGGCGCAGGCTCTGGCGCAGCGCGTCGAGGGCCTGCGTGTCGCCGGCTTCGGCGATGGCCTTGGCGACGTAGGCCTGGACGTCATCGACGGCCCAGTCCTGGAGCCCCACGGCCCCAAGGATGGAGGCTCCGAACCGGCCTACCGAGGGCCGGTCCTTCAGCGACAGCACCGGGACGCCGAGATAGAGCGCCTCGATGGTGGTGGTGCCGGCGTTGTGCGGGAAGGGATCCAGCGCGATGTCCACCTGGCCATAGGCGGCCCAGGTCGTGGGCTGCGGGCTGGTGAAGACCAGTTCAAGCCGCGCGGCTTCTATGCCCTGCTCGGCGAAGGCCTGCTCCATCACCGCCTTGAACGCCGGCTCGGCGAAGGCCTTGGCGTTGAGCATCAGTTTTGAGGATGGAACGCCCTTGAGGATGTCGGCCCAGGCGGCGATGACCCTGGCGTTGATCCGCTCTGGCCGGCCGAAGTAGCCGAAGGTGATGTGGCCCTTCTCAAGCGTCGGGGTCGGCGTGACCGCCGGCATGCCCTCGGGCGGCTGGTAGGCCAGGGGGATGCGGGACAGGCGCAGCAGCCGCTCGGAGAACAGAGGCTCGGAGCCTTCCGGCGTGATCTCGTCATCGCCCAGGAAGACATCGATGGCGCTAAGGCCCGAGGTGTAGCCATGGCCCAGCATGTGGGCGACCTGGATCGGCGCCGGACGATAGGCGAACACCAGCAGCCGGCTGGAGGCGGTATGGCCGCCCAGGTCCACCAAGATGTCGATCCGGTCCTGGCGGATCATCTCCGCCACCGCCTCGTCCGACAGGCCCGCCGTCAGCCGCCAGAGATCGGCCATGGCCTTCAGCCGCTCGGAGGTCTGGTCCGGGTTGGCCAGCTCAGCGTAGCAGACGACCTCGAACCGCTCCCGATCGAGCCCGCGCAGGAAGGGCTCGATGAAATGCCGGGCGGCATGTTCGCGGAAGTCCGGCGACACGAACCCGACCCTCAGACGCCGGTCCGGATCACGGTCCACCAGCCACCACGGCGAGGCCGGAGCCTTGTTCACCGCATGGGCTTGATCCCAGCGACGGTACTCCGCGAAGATCTCCTCGGCTGACCGATCCGGGTGGTAGTTCAGACAGAACAGCAGGTTGGAGTGGCCCGAGGCATAGTCCGGCCGCAACGCCAGCGCCCGCCGGAACAACGCCTCCGACTCATCGAACCGGCCGAGGTCCTCCAGACCCAGGGCCATATTGGCCAGCAGGCGCGGATTGTCGGGCATGGCCGCCAGGGCGCGGCGATAGTGGGTTTCGGCTTCGACCGGGCGGCCGGCTTGGCGCAGCAGCGAGGCCAGGGTCTCGCGCGCGTCGCCGTCGTCGGGGGCCAACACCAGCGCCTGTTCGATCGCCGCCTTGGCCTCGTCGGGTCTCTGCTCGGCGATCAGCCAGAGGGCCAGCGACCGCCAGGCGTTCGGATGATCCGGCGGATAGGTCAGGGCCTGGCTGAAGGCGGTCGCGGCCTCGGCGAGCCGCCCGCGCGCCGTCAGCAGGTTGCCCAGATTGATATGGGCGTTGCCCAAGGCCGGATCGCGCGCGATGGCGGTGCGATAGGCCGCTTCCGCCTCGTCGGCGCGGCCGGCGGCCTTCAGCGCCGCGCCCAGGTTGGACCAGGAGCCAGCGTCATCTATTACTTCCGTCAGTCTACGGAACAGATCGACCGCGACATCCACTCGCCCGGCTCTGAAGGCCTCGGCGGCCTGGTCCCTCAGTCGGTTGGCGTCGGCGCTCCGGCGGTCGCACCAGCCGCGCCAGAGTGTGCGGTATTCCGCCTCCAGCGCCCGCGCCAGGCCAGCGCCGTCGCCCAGCGGCGAGGCTTCCATCCGCGCCCGCAGACCACGTCGCAGCGCGGCCAGAGCATCCAGATCCGCAGCCGCAGCGACGGCCTTGGCCACATAGTCCGCCGCGGTGTCGGCAACCCAGTCGCCCAGGCCGGCGCTGCGGAGAATACTGACTCCGAACCGTCCGATGGAAGCGCGGCCGGCGAGCGAAATCACCGGAACACCGAGCCACAAGGCCTCGATGGTCGTCGTGCCGGCATTGTGCGGGAAGGGGTCGAGCGCAATATCGACCTCGCCATAGGCGGCCCAGGTCGATGGCTGCGGGCTGGTGAAGATCATCTCCAGCCGTTCCGGATCGACCCCTTCGATCGCGAAACGCTGGGCATAGCGCCACCGGACCCCGGGGTCCGCGAAGGAGGAGGTGTTGAGCACCAGGCGCGCGTTCGGGACCGCCTTCAGGATGGCCGCCCAGACCCGCACCACCTCGTCGTTGATCCGCACCGTGCGGCCGAAATGGCCGAAGGTGACCTGGCCCTTGCGCAACGCCGGCAGCGGCGAAACCGCCGGCAGGCCCTCCGGCGGCTGATAGGCGATCGGAATTCGGTCCAGCCGGCTGACGGCCTCCGCGAACAGGCCTTCGCTGCCCGGCGGGGCCAGGTGCTCGTCGGCGAGGAAGGCGTCCATTGCCGTCAGGCCGGAGGTGTAGCCATGGCCGAGGAAGTGGGCGATCTGCACCGGCGCGGGCTTGCGCGCCAAGGCCCGCAGCCGGTTGCGGGCGGTGTGGCCGCCGAGATCGATCAGCACATCGATCCGGTCCTCGGCGATCAGCGCCGCCATGGCGTCATCGCTCAGGCCGACGGTGGAGCGCCATTGATCCGCCATCGCCATAAACCGCGCGGTATGGGCGTCAGGATTGGGCGTTTCAGCGTAGCAGACCACTTCGATCTGCCCGCGATCGTGGCCGGCAAGCATGGGCTCGATGAAATGCCGCGCGGACTTGGCGCCGAAGTCGGCAGAGACATAGCCAATGCGAAGTCGCCGATCCGGGTTCGGATCGTTTTGGTGAAGGGGTATCGCCGGCGTGTGAGGCTTGGCGTGGCGAGCGTCCCAGCGACGGAATTCGGCGAAGATCTCCTCGCCCGTGAGCTGGGGTTGGTAGTTGAGGCAGAACAGCATGGCGCCGTGGCCGACAGCGTGGTCCGGCAACCGCCCGGTCGCCAGACGATACTGCTCCAGCGCCTCGAGCAGCCGGCCTTGGTCCTGAAGGGCGCTGGCGAGGTTGAAGCCGATCTCCGGCAGGTTGGGCCGCAGGCGCATGGCGTCGCGCAGATACTGCTCCGCCGCGCAGACCAGGCCGCGTTTCATCAGCGACAGGGAGAGGTTGTTGAGCGCCTCGGCGTTTTCGGGATCGATCGCCAAGGCCTTGGCGTAGGCGGCGTCGGCCTCCACCAGCCGTCCCTGAGCCACCAGGGCGTTGCCGAGGTGGTTGGCGGCCGCGCTACAGGCCGGATCAAGATCGAGGGCTTCGCGCGCGGCAGTTTCGGCCTCGGGAAGCCGGCCTTGCAGGCGCAGGTCGTCGGCCAGGGCCGCGAGGGCCCGGGCTTCATCGACGCCGGAAGGCTTGGCGACAAGCGTCGGGCCGCACCAGTCGATCCACAACCCTCTGAACACCTTGCCGAGTTCGAGACCGAGACCTTTGGTGTCGGCGAGCGGCGAGGCGTTGAAGCGCTGGCGCAGGCTCTGGCGCAGCGCGTCGAGGGCCTGCGTGTCGCCGGCTTCGGCGATGGCCTTGGCGACGTAGGCGGCGGTGTCCTCCACAGCCCAGTCCTGGAGGCCGACAGCGCCCAAGATGGAGGCTCCGAACCGGCCTACCGAGGGCCGGTCCTTCAGCGACAGCACCGGGACGCCGAGATAGAGCGCCTCGATGGTGGTGGTGCCGGCGTTGTGCGGGAAGGGATCCAGCGCGATGTCCACCTGGCCATAGGCGGCCCAGGTCGTGGGCTGCGGGCTGGTGAAGACCAGTTCAAGCCGCGCGTCTTCTATGCCCTGCTCGGCGAAGGCCTGCTCCATCACCGCCTTGAACGCCGGCTCGGCGAAGGCCTTGGCGTTGAGCATCAGTTTTGAGGATGGAACGCCCTTGAGGATGTCGGCCCAGGCGGCGATGACCCTGGCGTTGATCCGCTC